>Ga0247693_1000026_pt1 | contig 61723 bp, 45 predicted proteins | sample CNK34_metaG_FD_182712 | JGI IMG/M metagenome (GOLD analysis project Ga0247693, IMG submission 182712) | Soil microbial communities from Purdue University Martell Research Forest, Indiana, United States - CNK34 | ecosystem: Environmental > Terrestrial > Soil > Temperate forest > Bulk soil... | reverse complement strand
CGTGAAATAAGGCGCTGTTGTGTATTTTTTCATCTTTGCGGTGTAGGCCTCATCCACCGGTTGTTTGGGATCGCGTCCTGGCGTGGATTCTCCGTCGGCACGCGCAAAAGGTGATGCGGTCATAAACAGCGCGACGGACAAAAGTGCTTTCGAGAAATGATTACGGTTCATGAGGTTCTCCCAAAGGGTGCTTGCGCAAAGGCGGGATTGTAGCGCAGAACACGGGTGTCCGCGCTTTACAAAATCCACGAAACCAGTGAGCGACTTCGGCGCCGATTATTCGGCGGCGATGAACTTGAGGCAGATCGGCGACGGCACCGCGACGTTGTCGCCAGTCGGAGTCAGTTGTCCCGTATTGGAGTCGACGTGGAACGTCACGATCGTGTCGCTGAATTGATTTTCGACGAAGAGAAAATTCCCGGAGGGATCAAACGTGAAGTGGCGCGGCTCTTTGCCACCGGTTGGAATAGCGCCTGTCTGCGCCAGAGTTCCTTTTTTGAGATCGATATTAAAAACAGCGATGTTGTCGAGTCCGCGATTGGACACGTAAAGAAATCTTCCGCTGGGATGGATGGCAACCTCGGCGACATCATTGCGGCCGGTAAATTCCGCCGGCAAAGTCGATACGCTGTTGATTTGTTTCAGATCGCCTTTTTTCGGGTCGTAGGAAAAGCTCGTTGCGGTCGAGGCCAGCTCGCTGACGACGAACAGGAATCTGCCGTTGGGCGAAAAGATCGCATGGCGCGGGCCAGACCCGGCTTTCAAGGTGGCGCCGGACGGGATGTGCGGGCCAAGGGTGCCTTTTGCCGGGTCGAACTGAAAAATCAAGATCTGATCGAGGCCCAAATCCGCCGCTAGCGCGAAACGATTGTCTGCGCTCGTTTCGATCCAGTGTGCGTGCGGTCCTTCCTGCCGCTCTTTGTTCGGCCCCAATTTCCCGCTGTCCTGATTGAGCGCTGTCTTTTCGCCGATTTTTCCGTCGGCCAGAATCGGGAACACCGCAAGCGTCCCGGAGGTGTAGTTCGCAATGAGGATGTACTTGCCGCTCTGATCGAATGCGATGTAGCAGGGATCTTCGCCGAGCGCGGGCACCTGATTGAGCTGCGTCAGCTTCCCGGTTTTCGCGTCGAGGGCAAAGGAGGTGACAAAACTGGCCTTGCCGCCTTCGTTCACGGCGTAGAGAAATTTTCCGCTTGGATGAATCGCGACGAAGGACGGGTCGGGAGTTTCGGCGGCGACGCCCAACGCAGCGAGCTTGCCGCTCGTGGCGTCGTAACGAAAAGCATAAATTCCCTTGCTCTGCGTTTTCGCGGTGTAGGTTCCGGCAAACGCGAAGAAATCTTTCTTCGCCGGCGTGGGTTTCTTGGCCTTTTTGTCGGCAAAAAGGACGGGGGCGAAAAGCACAAGTATTAGCAACAAGCGGCGCGAAGTTTTCATGGCCTGAGAATTCTAGCACTCAGGCGGGCAAATCGCGCCGCGAAAGAGTTTCTACTTCTTTTCTTCTTCGTTTTCTTCCTGGAGGACGGCGGCGGCGGCGATGGAATCGTCTCCGTCGAGCTTCAGCAGGCGAACGCCTTGGGTGGAGCGGCCCGCTTCACGAATTTCGTTCGCGTGGACGCGGATGACTTTGCCGTGTTCGGTGATGATCATGACGTCGGATTCTTCGGTGACCTGGAGCGTTGCGACGACGGAGCCGTTGCGGTCGGTGGTCTTCATGTTGACGACGCCTTTGCCACCGCGTGAGGTGATGCGGTATTCGGCAAGGGCGGTGCGCTTGCCGTAGCCCTTTTCGGCGACGGTGAGCATCAGGGTTGTGAGCGAATCCTTGATGTCCTCGTTTTCGAGTTCTTCCAGATTCTGCGTAGTTTTCTTGCGTTCCTTGGCGATGATTTCGAAGTCGGGCTGAACGGCGTCCATGCTGACGACGTAATCGTCCTTGTCGAGGTCCATGCCGTTGACGCCGCCGGCGTTGCGGCCCATGGCGCGCACTTCGGTTTCGCGGAAGAGAATGGCCTGACCTTCGTGGCTTGCGAGGAAAATCATCTGCTTTGCGTCGGTAAGCTTTGCGCCGATGAGTTCGTCCTTCGGTTCGAGATTAATCGCAATGATGCCGGTCGAACGCGGATTGGAAAATTCGGTGAGCGACGATTTTTTGACGGTGCCGTTTTTGGTGGCCATGAAGACGAAGCGGTCGGCTTCTTCCAGATTTGTCGCGGCGACGAGCGCGGTGAGTTTTTCGTCTTCCTGGAATTTCACCAGGCTGGAGATGGCTTTTCCGCGTGTCGCGGCAGCGGCTTCCGGCAGTTCGTACACTTTTTGCCAATAGACGCGGCCCTTTGACGTGAAGAGCAGGATGTAGCTGTGCGCCGAGGCGATGAAGAGGTGTTCGACGAAGTCCTCGTCTTTCGTCTTGGCGCCGATGCGTCCTTTGCCGCCGCGCGTTTGATGGCGGTAGGTGTCGGCCGCAGTGCGCTTGATGTAGCCGGCATGGCTCACGGTGATGAGCATGTCCGTATCGGCGATGAGGTCTTCGAGCTTGATTTCGTCGACTTTGTCGACGATTTGCGTGCGGCGATCGTCGCCGTAGGCTTTGTGAACTTCTTTCAGCTCGGCCGTGATGACGGCTTTCAATTTACGTTCGCTCGCGAGAATTTCTCTTAGCTCGGCGATCAAATCACGAATCGACTTCAACTCGCTCACAATTTCGTCGATGGAGAGCTGCGTGAGGCGGTGCAATTGCAGTTCGAGGATGGCGTCGATTTGCTTATAGCTTAGGGTGAGAGCGCCCGGGCGTCCGGCTGCTTCGACTTCCGCGGCGGCGACGAAGCGGTACTTGCGCCCATCGAGTTTCACGCCTTCCAGCTTTTTCGACTTGCCGTTTTCGACGATGGTGACGTCCTGTTCGCTAAAATACTTGAACAGGTTTTCTTTGGCTTCGGCGCGGCTGGAAGATCCGCGGATGATACGAATGACGTTGTCGAGATGATCGAGCGCGATCTGGTAGCCGACCAAAATGTGTTCGCGCTCTTCCGCCTTACGCAATTCGAAAATCGTGCGCCGGCGCACAACTTCCATGCGGTGCTCGATGAAAAGCTTGATGAGCGGAATCAGGCCCAGTTCGCGCGGCTGCCCGCCGACGATGGACAGCAAAATCACGTGGAACGATTCCTGCATCTGCGTCTGTTTGAAAAGATTGTTGAGGATGAGCTGCGATTCTTCGCCGCGCTTGAGCTCGATGACGACGCGCATGCCTTCGCGCGAGGATTCGTCTCGCACGTCCGAAATTCCCTCGATCTTTTTGTTCTGCACCAGGTCCGCGATGCGCTCGATCAGCTTTGCTTTGTTTACCTGGTACGGAATTTCGGTGATGACGATATTTTCGCGATCTTTTGAAGCTTCTTCAATCGCCGCTTTCGCGCGCATGGTAAAGCTGCCGCGCCCGGTTTTGTAGGCCGCTTCAATTCCTTCGCGTCCGGCGATATAGGCGCCCGTGGGAAAGTCGGGTCCCGGGACAAGCTTCATGACTTCTTTCAGGGAAGTGTCGGGCTTGTCGATGAGCAAAATCGTGGCGTCCACGATTTCGCGCAGGTTGTGCGGCGGAATGTTCGTCGCCATGCCGACGGCGATGCCGCTCGCGCCATTGACGAGAAGATTGGGAATTCGAGACGGAAGAACGACCGGCTCTTCGCGTGTCTGGTCGAAGTTCGGAATGAAGTCGACGGTTTCTTTCTCGAGGTCGGCGAGAATGTCCTCGGAAATTTTCGCTAGGCGCGCTTCCGTGTACCGCATGGCCGCCGGAGGATCGCCGTCGACCGAACCAAAATTTCCCTGCCCGTCGACCAGCATGTAACGGAGGTTGAAGTCCTGTGCGAGCCGAACCATCGCGGGATAGATGACGGCTTCGCCGTGCGGGTGATAGTTGCCGGAGGTGTCGCCGCAGATTTTGGCGCATTTGCGATAGCCACGATTGGAGGCGAGGCCGAGGTCGTTCATGGCGACGAGGATGCGGCGCTGCACCGGTTTTAATCCGTCCCGAACGTCGGGGAGAGCGCGCGCGATGATGACGCTCATGGAGTAGTCGAGGTACGACTTCCTCATCTCCGCTTCGATATCGATCGGGAGCACTATCGACTGTTTTATTTCGTCCGCCATTTTCCCTCGCTAGGAAACCAAAATTCTTCGATTCTTGCCTGCGGCCCAAAGTTCCGCCAGCTTCGCTTTGTGACATGCCGCTTCTCCGCGCTGATCACGAAAGAAGACGGCCTGTACGTCGCCCGCTGTCCGGACTTGAGCGTCACCTCGCACGGACGCGGAGAACGTGCGCGCAAACTCGAGCCAAGCGATCGCCAAAGGCACCCTCTCCGACATCCTGGAAACAGACAAACCTGACTTTCGAAGAATTTCCGGAACTGCTCTAACCGGTAGTTCCGCGGCTTCGGTTCTTATCGAGCACATACGCTTTCACCGTGTCGAACGCGTCGGCTGCATTGGTAAATCGCCGCGGCGCAAATTCTGCTTCCAGTTGCTGCAAAAAATCGTCGCGCTCGGCTTCGCTGGAAAATTCTGCCGCCACCCCATTGACTGAATCCGGGGCATCACTCGCCGAAGCCCGAAATTCGGAACAGCTCAAACCACGCAGTCCGGGCAACGTTGTCCAACCGAGCTGATAAATCATTTGCTCCACAGCCGATCCAAAGATCGGCCACCACACAAACCAGACAGAAACGCGGGCTGCCAGCCGGCGCTACAAATCAGATATCCAGGTTCACGACTTCGAGGGCGTTTTCCTCGATGAACTTGCGGCGCGCTTCGACATTTTCTCCCATCAGCGTGGTGAAGATGTCTTCGGCGGCGACGGCGTCTTCCAGTTTCACCTGGAGGAGCGTGCGCGTATCCGCGTTCATCGTCGTGTCCCAAAGCTGCTCGGCGTTCATTTCGCCGAGGCCCTTGAATCGGGTGATGGTGAAATCTTTTTTGGCGTCTTCGACGACGTAATTCAGAACGTCGACGACTTTTTCCTTGGTGACCTTCGTGCCGTTGGTCGAGATGGTGAACGGCGGATGGTTGAACTCCTCGATTTGCTTGGTGAGGGCGCGCAGGCGCTTGTATTCGGGATTCGAAGCGAGCGCCCAATTGATTTTCTGGTTATGGGGCGGCCCGAACTGGATTTCGTAGAGGCTGTGCTCTTCGTCGAAGGCGAGTTTTCCTTCGAGTTTGAGCTTGGATTTGTCGATTTCCTTCAAAAGTTTTTCGAGGGCTTTCTTGTCTTCGAAATCGGTTTTCTTTTCGAGCGTGCTTCCGGCGAGGAGTTCGACGAGCGTGGGTTCGCGCAAGCGGCGGCCGAGCTTTGCGGCGGCGGCCTCGTACTCCTGAACGTTCAGCAAGAACGAGGTCAGCTTTGCGCCGTCGAGATTGACGCCTTCTTTTGCTTTGACGATGTGATCTTCCGTGGCACGCTTCATCAATTCGCGGGCGAAGTCGCGCTCGTCGCGAATATATTTTTCCGTTTTGCCGCGCTTGACGCGGTAGAGAGGCGGCTGCGCGATGTAAACGTGGCCGCGTTCGATGAGCTCCTTCATGTGGCGGAAGAAAAAGGTGAGAAGGAGCGTGCGGATGTGGCTGCCGTCCACGTCGGCGTCGGTCATGAGAATGATTTTGTGGTAACGGAGTTTGCCGGCGTCGAAATCGTCTTTGCCGATGCCGGTGCCGAGCGCCGTAATGATGGCGCGAATTTCTTCGTGGCCGAGCATCTTGTCGTAGCGCGCTTTTTCAACGTTAAGGATTTTACCTTTGAGCGGCAGGATCGCCTGGTACTTGCGGTCGCGGCCCATTTTGGCCGAGCCACCTGCGGATTCGCCCTCAACGACGAAGAGTTCGCAGCGGCTGGGATCGCGTTCCTGGCAATCGGCGAGCTTTCCGGGGAGGCCGCTCGAATCCATGGCGGATTTGCGTCGCGTGAGCTCGCGCGCTTTGCGGGCGGCTTCTCGGGCGCGGGCGGCGTCAATGCACTTGCCGATGATGCGGCGCGCGACGGTGGAATGTTTGTCGAACCATTCGCCGAGGCGCTCGTTGACGATTTGTTCGACGTCGCCCTTGATGTCGCTGTTGAGTTTGCCTTTGGTCTGGCCTTCGAACTGAGGCTGTGGCAAGCGGACGCTGACGACCGCGACAAGGCCTTCACGCACGTCATCGCCCGTGATACCGACTTCGTCTTTCTGCTCCTTCAGCATGCCGTTGGCGGAAGCGAAGTTGTTGATGGTGCGCGTAAGCGCGGAACGGAAGCCGGAAAGGTGCGTACCGCCGTCGACGGTGTTGATGGTGTTGGCGAAAGCGAAAACGTTTTCGCCGTAGCTGTCGTTGTACTGGAGCGCGATTTCGATTTCAAGACTTCCACGCTTGCCTTCCATGTAGATGGGTGAATCGTGAAGGGTTTCCTTGCCGCGGTTGAGGTGTTTGACGAATTCGGCGATGCCTCCGGTGAAGCGGAATTCGGCGCTTTTTTCGGCGCGTTCGTCGGTGAGCGTGACCTTGAGGCCCTTGTTTAGGAAAGCGTATTCGCGGAGGCGAGTGGCCAAAGTGTCGTAGCTGAAAACTGTTTTTTCAAAAATGGTCCCGTCGGGATGGAAGGTGACTTTCGTTCCGGTTTTGCGCGTTTTGCCGGTTTGCTTGAGCTTCGAAGTGGGCTTGCCCTTTTCGTAGGTTTGTTCCCAGACGGCGCCGTCACGTTGAATTTCCAGTTCGAGCCAATCGGAGAGCGCGTTGACGACGGAAACGCCGACGCCGTGGAGACCGCCGGAAACTTTGTAAGTGTCACTGTCGAATTTTCCGCCGGCATGGAGAACGGTGAGAACGACTTCAGCGGCGGGACGCTTTTCGGTGGCGTGCATGTCCACGGGAATGCCGCGGCCGTTGTCGACGACGGTGACGGAATTGTCTTCGTGAACGGTGACGTTCACTTCGTCCGCGTAGCCGGCCATCGCTTCGTCGACGGAGTTGTCCACGACTTCCCAGACGAGGTGATGCAAACCCATTTCGCCGGTCGAGCCGATGTACATCGCGGGACGGAGGCGCACAGCTTCGAGTCCGCCGAGCACCTTGATGGACTTCGCATCGTACTGATGTCCACCGGCTGGCTTGCCGCCAACGTTTTCCTTGTCGCCCATTTTTTCTCCCTCAGTGCGAATCCCGGTCAAAGCAAAACTTTGCGCGCATGCGGAGCGCGAAAAACAAACTGCGAATTACAAGTCGAGCGAAACGGCTCGATTAATTTTCTTGAAGCTAGGAAAGGCGTGCGTGCGGATATTTCCGTGCGTCCTTCAGGGACAGCCGCAATGCGGCGCGTTCCTTACCCTTTGATTCCGGACTCGAGCAGGATCCTAAAGCGATCCGCGCTGGGCCGACCGGAACTCGTAGGGTTCCTGCTCCATCCCATCTCGCGCAGCGAGACGCGGCGAAGACTCAAACAACTCCATGCGAATTCTGGCCTTCCGCTTCTGGCGCGAAGCGGAAAAACGGGCCGTAATTCACCTGGCGAACGTGTCGATTTGGAGGAAACAAAAGCGAATCGACAACGAAGAAAGTGTACCCGAAATTCGCACATTCCTCAATACCAGAAACTACAAAAACGGCCCGATAAAAGGTGCATTTTCAATGCCTTAGAGAGGGATTTGTCTAGGAATCGCTGCGTTTTGGCTTGGCCAGCGCAGCGTGGAATCCGATATCACGCTTGGGCAGGTCTTCGTCCGCGAGCATGCTCTCAATGGTCGCAAAAATGATCTGGAATTTGGTGTCGTAGCGTTTCTCCATGTCCTCGATCTTGCGCCGCAATTTCTGGTTTGTGGCGAGCATTTCGCGCAAGCGGACGAAGGAGCGCATGATGGCGATGTTTACCTCAACGGCGCGTCGGCTGCGCAAGACGCTCGATAGCATGGCGACGCCTTGTTCCGTGAAGGCGTAGGGCGCGCTGCGCGCACCACCCCAACTTGAAATCACAAATTGTGATTTCAAATTCTTGTGCTCATCGGCGGTCAAGTGAAAAAGGAAATCGGCGGGAAACCGTTCGATGTTTCGCTGCACGGCTTGAATGAGGGCGCGCGGCTCCACTCCGTAAAGCCCGGCGAGATCCGTACTCAACATCACGCGGTGGCCGCGGAGAAAATATATTTTCTGCGAAATCTTACTGGGAGCGATGTTGTGCGAGTGCGCGGCTTTGGACATGAAGATGGACACCAATCCTCGAATGAGAAATTTGAAAAGCAATTGCCGGGCAGGGAAACTGGCGGGGAGCCTTAAAGTATCAAATTCAGATTCGAATGAGAATGAAAGTCGTTGGCGCTTGCTGCGAGGGGAATCAGATGCGCATGGGCATGATGATGTAGCGGTAGCGATAGGATTCGTCGGCAAGCGGGCGCATCTGGCCGGCGGATTGTTCGTCTTTCAGTTCGATGCTGATCGGGCCTTCCGCGGCGGCGGCTAGAAAATCGAGCATGTAGGCGGAATTGAAACCGATGGAGATGGCGTCGCCTTTATATTCCTTGTCGATATTTTCCTTGGCTTCGCCGTATTCGGGACTGGAAGCGGAAATTTCGACGCCTTCTTTGGAGACGGAAAGTTTCACGGCGTGAGAGCGCTGGTCGGCGAGTTGAGATACGCGGCGGACGGCGTCGGTAAGTTCTGCGCGTTCGAGGACGATGCTCTTGTTGTTGTCGCGGGGAAGCACAGCTTCGTAGTTCGGGAATTGGCCGGTGAGAATGCGGGAAATCAGCAAGCGGTGGCTAGTCTGGAAGAAGAGGTGGCTTTCGTCCTTGGCGAATTCCATCTGCGCATCGGGGCCCGCCGCGCCCGCGAGTTTTTCGACTTCGTCCATGGCTTTTTTGGGGACGAGGACTTTCACTTCGCCATTCAAGCCCGCGAGCTTCTGATTGGTTTCCGCGAGTGCCAAGCGGTGGCCGTCGGTGGCGACCATCGCGACGGTATCCGGTTTTAGAATCAGCAATCCGCCGTTGAGCGTGTAGCGCGACTCTTCCATCGAGATGGCAAACTTCGTTTTGCCGATGAGGCTTTCGAGAGTGGGAGTGGGAATTTTTACCATCACGTGCGGCATTGCCGGTAGCGCGGGAAAGTTTTCCTTCGCCATGCCAACGAGCTTGTATTTTTTCTTCTCGCTGACAATCTCAACCCAATGATTTTCCAGCAGCTTGAATTTGATTTCGCCTTCCGGCAAAAGTCGTACGAGCTCCAGGAGCTTCTTGGCTGGAATTGTGCCCGCGCCTTCTTTCTTAACTTTCGCTTCGCACGAAGTACGAACACTGAGCTCGAGGTCGGTCGCCGTAATCGTCACGCGGCTGCCCTTGGCCTCGACAAGCAGATTCGACAGAATCGGAATAGTCGTCTTGCGCTCGACGACACCCTGCGTGGTAGTGAGCTCATTCAACAGCGCGGATTTTGTAACGCTGAATTCCATTGATTGGCTTTCCTCGCGTGCGGTTCCAGTTGCCGTCATTTCGCAAGAACCTTTCTTGGGGACACAACAACACTGGCCGCTACTTTACTCGCTTTTTGCGCTGCTGAAAAGTCTGCCGCGCGGGTCCTGACTGTGGAAATGTCGGGAGCTGTGAACCCCCTCTGACTTCAAACGCTCAGGAAAAAAATCCACAGTCATCACAAACAACAATAGAAGGTTTTGAATTTCGGTTTCTAAAACAAATTTGGCTCTTGTTGTTGTGATGATCGCTGTGAATTTGTGGAAAGCCTCCTAACTCCAGCGCTCGCCACTGCTTAGTCTTGCCGCTAAAAGGTGGCAAATTGTGAAGAAGCAGGAAAATTCCCCGGCGCCGCGTCTTCGGCCAGAAAAACGCAAATTTCGTCCTCGTACGTCCACACGTCATCCCCAGTTTTTGAAACGGTTGTCCACAGCACGGTTCCCGTTCGAAACAGGCAAAGCGTGCGCGGAAAGGCTCGCCACGCGCATGAATGAAACACGATCTGTCGAGTAGATTACTGCAGAGCGTCCATCAAACGAGTAATGACGCGGTTCAGATCTTTGTCGGAACGGCGCATCTCTTCGATTTTATTGATGGAGTGGAGAACCGTGGTGTGATGCTTGCCGCCGAATTGGCGGCCGATTTCGGGCAGGGAGGCGGTGGTGAGCTGCTTCACGATGTACATCGCCACCTGGCGGGGAAAAGCGATGGCGCGGGTGTTGCTGCGAACTTTGAGATCCTGCTCCCGCAAATTGAAGTGCTCGCTCACGCGCTTCTGGATCAAGTCGATGGTGACGCGCTTTTCCTGTGAAGCGATGATGTTTCTAAGCACTTGTTGGGCTGTTGTGAGTGAAACGATTGCGCCGGTTAGCGAAGCGTAGGCCATTAACCGGGTAAGGGCGCCTTCCAGTTCGCGGACGTTGGACTTGATCGCCCTGGCGATGTACTCCGCCACGTCGTCCGGAAGTCCGAATCGATCGTTCTCCGCCTTCTTCTGCAAAATCGCGATCTTCGTTTCAAGATCCGGCGGCTGAATGTCCGCAATCAGGCCCCATTCAAAACGGGAACGCAGCCGCTCTTCGATCGAATTGATATCTTTCGGCAGGCAATCGGATGAAATGACGATCTGTTTGCCCTGTTCGTAGAGCGCGTTGAACGTGTGGAAGAATTCTTCCTGTGTCCGTTCTTTGCCGGCGATGAATTGAATGTCGTCAACGAGCAGCACGTCCACAGTGTGGAAGCGATCGCGGAACGAAATCATCTTGTCGAAGCGCAACGAGTTGATGACCTCGATCGTGAACTTTTCGGCGCTGACGTAACAAAGCCGGGCAGCGGGATTGCGCTTCTTGATGATGTGTCCGATCGCGTGCATCAAGTGGGTCTTGCCCATACCCACGCCACCATAGAGAAACAGCGGGTTGTAAGCTTTGGAAGGCTGCTCGGCGACGGCGCGGGACGCGGCGTGCGCAAATTCGTTGGACTTGCCGACGACGAACGTTTCAAAGGTGTAGCGCGCCTGGAGCTGGTTGTCGCTGCTCTCAAAGTCCAATTTCGACTGTTTGATGGGAACAGCAGGCACAGCGACCGGCGCCGACTCTTCTTCCGTACAAACGTACTGCACTTTCAGGCTCGGCATGCCAAGTTCATGAAAAACCGCGCGAATAATCTCGCCGTACGTACGGGTCAACACCTGGCGGAAGACCGTGGTCGGGATTTGTATGTAGAGCGTATCGCCATCGGCGCGGTTCAAGCGCGTTGGCGCGAACCAGGTCGTAAATGTATTGAGGCTAACCCTTGACTTCACTCGTTCCAGAAACTTATCCCACATTCCGGCGGTTTCTCGTTCCTTGGCAGTGTGCGTAGCAGTCGTCATTAGACAAAAAATCCGTATTCAACTATTTCCACAAGTGTGGATATCTTGTGGAAAGCCAGTCACCAGCAATCTTTCTGTTGGCTTTCGGGTTTTCCTGCGCCGTTCCGTGCTTGTGGCCCCTGGTGCCCTGCGCGCGGTGTCCCCGAGTGTTGTTGGCCCGTTTACCGCCGCTTTATGACAGCGCGGGATTGTCTCTGATTGGCGATTCGTGAGCAAGCGAAAAGTGTACGAAGACTCATCAGCCCTTGCACACAGCATTCACAACTTTTCCACAAGCACTAGATTTGTGCAACTCGCCGCGATTCTTCCCCTAAGACTTCTGTTTTCACCGTAAAATGTGAATTCACCAAAACTTTTTCCGCCAGAGAACTCTTTCCGCGCAGCGCAAGCGCGATTCACGGCTGTGGAAAAGAATCCAATTCCGAAAATAATTTTCTTTTCAGCGACTTTCGGGACGGTCGAATTCGTAAATTCCAATCGGGTCGCCGCCGATAATAAGACGGTCTTTCAACACCAGAATAACATTAGCGTCGAGCCTCGCACTTTCCGGCGTATAGATCAAATATGTCGCGCGGCGATTTCCTTCTTTATCGAAACGCATCAGCGTGTCTTCCATCGCCATCCAGACTTCGCCCGTTTCGCGGTCCACACCGATTGCCGTCAAAATTCTCTTGAACACTGGCGGATCGCCGCGCCGCTCCTGCTTTTCGATTTCGCGCCGCATGGCCACCGCCTTCGGCAGCGCGTCCACCGCCGTGTAGCGCACTTCCTGCTTTGCGTAGCCGAAGCGGTCGAACTGGCGTACGGTCGGCTCGGGATAATAGTTAAAGCCGTAAAAAAGATGACCTTGATCGTCGGAGGCGAGTTCGCCGATGTTCAGAAATCGGTTTAGTTCCCTGCGTTCGGTCAGGACGTCCAGGTCGCCGAATTCGCGCACCCGGCGGCCGTCCTTATTGAATACGACGACGAGAGAAGGATCGCGAAACGTCGCGACCGCGACTTCGTTATCTGGCAGAGCGGCGACGGCAACCGGTGCGTTCACCGGGATTGTTTTGAGGAGGCGGCCTTCTTTGGCGTAGACCTGGACCGCGTTCGCGCCGCGATCGGCGACGTAAATGTTTCCGTCGGAGTCGACGTCACAGTCTTCGCCGAACTGCGTCAAGACCTCGCCGCTTTTGCGCAATTCCTCGAGAGCAGCGGGCGCGAGGCCGGAGGCCTGCTTCATGGCAAGGAGCTTCTTGCCTTCGGGAGAGAAAACAATCAAGCCCGGATTGGGCGAGGCCAACACATAAAATTTGCCGTCCGCTCCATGGCGGACCGCTTTCAGGCCGGGGCCGATCGGCGCATAAACGCGCCGCTTCGCCACGAGCTCGCCATCCACTTGAGACGCGGCTCCACACGCCGCACTCAACATCAGACACAACACCGCTATCGCTTTCAAGGCTGGACCTAACCCTTCTTCCGTCGTTTGATGAATCTTCAGATTACTATTAGCACGCTGCGGTTGCTTAGTGGCGCGTTCAGAAGTCGAGGTTCTGGCTCCTAGTTAATAATGCAATTCTTTTGCGATATAGTCATGCGGGGCTCCGGTGAGGCATGGAGCGAATGGACAACCGGGAGCATTCCCAGGGGGTTCGAGTCCCCCACCATTGGGTCGGTGCCCACCTATCTGAACATTCGTCCTCCACATGGGCCTTGGCTACGGAGCCCCAAAAAAAAGGTGAAACATGGTTACAACGGAAGCGGCTGCTGCGCGCCGGCGCGAAGTCATTATCAAGCCCACCCATCGCGGACTTTGGTATGAAGATGGCGTGATGAAGAAAATTCTGGAACCAGGCCGCTACGTGAAGCCCCGTTATATTAATTTGGGCTTCTATCGGCGCCCGCACGTTGAGGTTGTGCTTGTGGATGTGCGTGAGCGCGAGCTTACGATCAAGGGACAGGAAATCCTTACGGCGGACAAGGTCGCGATTCGCGTGAGTATCATCGTTCAGTTTCGCGTGGCGGACCCGTCGTCGGCGCTGCACGCAGTCGTGAATTTCGAGGAGCGCCTGTACAGCGACGTCCAGCTCGCGGCTCGCCGGTCTCTCGCCACCATGACGCTGGAAGACATCCTCACGAATCGCAACCGGCTCAGCAACGACATCCTGCACGATGTCCAGGAAGCGGCGCGGGGATATGGAATTTCCATTTTTCGTGCAGACGTGAAAGATCTTGTATTCCCCGGAAATCTCCAGGAGATCATGAATCGCGTGCTTGCCGCAGAGCGCATGAGTCAGGCGCAATTGGTCGAAGCCCGGACGAAGTCCGAAGTGCAGCGCATCGAGGCGCAAGTTCAAGCCGAGAATCAGAAAATTCAGGCGGAAGCGCAAGCAGCATCGGCAAAACTCGCCGCAATTGCCGCGGCGGAATCGCAGCGCGTAAAAACGACCGCGGAAATAGAAGCACTTCACCAGCAGGAAAATGCCGCAAAGGCCTATTCCACTCACCCGGCTCTCTTACGTCTGCGCGAGCTGGAAACTTTGCGGGAGCTTGCCCGTACGGCGACTGCGCGGATCTATATCGGATTCGACAAACACTTTCCAGCAGATTCCGACTAAGGAAGAGCCTAGCAGCATGGACGGCGGGGCTAGTCGATCTTGAGACGCAGCCTCTCGATGGAAGTAGCTTGCAGCCGGCCGCCAGCATTTCGCGCGCCGGAGTCGTCCGTCTCAATCAGCACGCAATTCATCTGGACGTTGCCTTGCGCCACTTCGAAGCGCGCCGGCATGCCGTCCAGAAATTTTTTGATGATGCCGACGCGGTCCATACCGATGACGCCGTCGTGGGGCCCGGTCATGCCGACATCGGTGATGTAGGCCGTGCCGGCGGGCAGAACGCGCTCGTCTGCCGTCGTGACGTGCGTGTGTGTGCCCACCACGGCGGTTACACGGCCGTCCAGATACCAGCCGAGCGCAATTTTTTCGCTTGTGGTCTCGCCGTGCATGTCCACGAGGACAAAGCCCACGTCGCTCGTCAATGTCGCGAGCAATTCGTCCACTTTCCGGAACGGGTCCTCGTTTGACGGCATAAAAATTCGGCCCTGAACGTTGATGACGGCATACTTCACAGCGTTTCGTGCCGTCCCGACGTACAAACCCGCTCCGGGATTGCTGTCGGGAAAATTCGCCGGCCGCAACAGCCGCGGTTCGTGCGGCATGAACTCCAGAATCTCGCGTTTGTCCCAACTGTGGTTGCCGCCGCTCAGCACCTCGATGCCGTAACCGAACAACTCTTCCGCGATGCGCGGCGTGATGCCAAAGCCGGCGGCTGAGTTTTCGCCGTTGGCGATAACGAGGTCAATCTTTCTGGTCGAGACAAGGTCCGCCAGCCGTTCGCGAACGATCTCGCGGCCCGGCGATCCGACAATGTCTCCGATAAAAAGTACGCGCATACGCCTCGTCAATAAAAATGGAGCAGACTGCTGGGCCGTGGGGAGCTAGGCCGTGAACCTCTGATAAAGGTGGGCACCACGAGCCAACCGTTAGGCTTTCCTGCCCCGCTCGCGTCCCGCTCTTACCGGGAAGCCAGCGGGACAGGCCGTGCACACGGGCTGTCTATCCGCAGCGCCTCAGAGATTCTGCATTGGTTCAAACAGCTTTCGCACCCTCACCTGCTTCGAAGTACTGCTCCACATCCATTGTAGCCGCAGCGCGGAAGCCGCGTCCAACCGCCGCGCCAATTGGGTAAACGGCCGCCGCAAGATTCTTTCCTCTCGGCTCCGTCGACGGGCTAAAATCACCATGGCCTTCCTGGAGCCGCTCCGATGAAAAAACTAGTCACCGCCTCGTTCCTCAGCGCTTGTCTGCTTGCGCCCGCGTTCGTATCCGCCGGGCCCCGGCACGCCGCGGATGACCATCTTGGCAAAGTCGAATTCAGAGCGACGTGCGCGGCTTCTTCCCAGCCGCTCATCGACAAAGGCGCGGCATTGCTCCATTCGTTCCAATATCTGCAGTCAGAAAATACGTTCTCCGACGCCGTGAAGCAGGATCCCAAGTGCGCGATGGCTCATTGGGGCAAGGCCATGGCGCTTTATCACCAGTTGTGGGATTTTCCGGCGAAGAAAGCGCTGGACGCGGGCCGGAAAGAACTCGACGCAGCGAAAAAGCTAAAGAATGTTACGCCGCGCGAGAAAGAATTTGTTGAAACCGCGGCCGTCTTTTTTCAGAAGAAAAACCTCGACGAAAAAGCGCGAATCGCCGCCTATTCCGCCGCCATGGAAAAATGGTACGCGACGGTTCCCGGCGACGTTGAAGTCGGCAGCTTTTATGCGTTATCGCTAGTGTCGCTGGCCTATCACGAGGATCCGGCGCAAGCTCTGGAACTGCGCCGGAAAGCGATTGGCGTGCTGAATCCGTTCTTTGAAAAAAATCCCGATCATCCTGGCGTCGCGCATTACCTGATTCACGCCGCCGATGAACAAAGCCTCGCGCCGCAGGGTTTAGCGGCTGCGCGCCGCTATGCCGCTATCGCGCCCGATTCTTCGCACGCGATTCACATGCCGTCGCACATTTTTGTTCGTCTCGGCATGTGGCAAGACTCCATCACTTCAAATATCGCGGCGCAGGCCGCGGGGATGCGCGCCGCCGAAGCGCATCAAGCCGAATCGCACTATCAGACCCACGCAATGGATTTTCTGAACTATTCCTATCTGCAAAGCGGCCAGCTCCTAAAAGCGGAAGCCGTCATCACGGACGAACACCATGTCGTCGGCGCGTCGGACAAATCCATGAGGGAGCACATGGATTCGCTAAACGACCGGATGGTGATGGAACTTCACCGCTGGAAAGAGGCGGCGAACCTCCCCGCGGAATTCGGATTTACCAAGACAGTGGCTGCGGCGCGATCGGGCGACTTCCTCGCGGCGCACGCAGCGTTGGCGCAGCTGCAAACCGAGGCCAAAAAGCACGCTGGCGAGAAAAAGGGGAATTACACCGGCGCGGCGGACAACCAGATTCAGCTTCAGGAAGCCGAAGCCTGGGTTGCGTTTGCCGAAGGCAAAGCCGACGACGCGCTGAAAGAGTTGCGCGCCGCCGCGGACTCCGAGGATTCGCAGCGCCTCGATTCGTTCAACGTCACTGCGCGAGAAATGCTCGCGGAGATGCTCCTCGAAGCAAAGCGGCCGTCCAACGCGCTCGTCGAATACAAGACCGCGCTCGCGCATGCTCCGGGCCGCTTCAATTTGCTCCTCGGCGCCGGCCGAGCCGCCACGGCGGCTCAGCAAGCGAGCGAAGCCCATGCCTATTTTGCAAAGCTGCTGGAAATTTGCGGAGGCTCCGGCGACCGTCCCGAGCTCGCCGAAGCCCGCACGCTAGCCGCAAAAAACTAGCCCACTAGAAGTGGAAGCCTAGTTCAGCGGAGTAACTTCGCGGCGAGACGAAGTGTGTCCCGCTGAACGTGCTCAGGAAGTTGTAAAGCGCTTCTTTGTTGGTCAGGTTGATCACCGTAAAGCGAAGGCTCAACGCAACGAACAAAACTCTTCGACATTTTTTCCTTCGTCCCGGCTTTCGGGACGGCCGTCCTTATGTTTGTGGAGATACGCGCCACCGGCGGCGAAATACAAAAGCGCGATTCCGGCCGGCAAGGCCACCGCGCGACGTGTGTTTATCTTGGCGAAAATGCCGCTCACGAATCCCAATCCGCTTTCAGCGTACACTTCACCGTTAAACGCAAAACTACCCACGGTTGCTCCCCCCGAAACACCCGGCCCGAACCCCCCTTGACCCGGAAACCCTTATTGCATAACCTTCGTCTAAGGAATGAGTTACCCGAGCTATGTCCGGCCGCACTCATAAACTGGCGTTTCTTGCGCTGCTCCTCGCGATTCTCTTTCTCGCGGCGCAGTTCCACCAGTGTGCCGATCTGACGTCGAACGCCTCGAATTCCCACGTCTGCCCGGTCTGTTCTACGGCGGCGACGGTGGTCGCAACCGAGTCTCCGGTCATCGCATTCGTGTCCACCGAGACGGCTTTTGTGGCCCAAGTGGCTCCCCGGGTCGTTTCTACCCATATTCCGTACGCCGCCTCCCCTCGCGCTTCTCCTGCCGTCTAGCAGTCCGCAATCCCTGACAGTCCTCGGCCCTGGTTGTCATCCGCCGCCTGTGTTGCGGCTTTCGAGGAGTTTTTCAGATGAAAAAGTTTTTTGCTTCGGCCGTGGCCTTCCTGGCCTTGCACGCCGTCGCCACAGGCCAACAACCTGCACAAAATCCGTCGGCGGCCGCGCCGGCACCGGTGCCCGTAACGCCGGCAACCGCCTCTGCGCACATCACTCTCGAGGAAGCCATTCGCCTCGCGCTTCAGCACAACCACGCGTTGCAGGCGGTGCGCTCCAATATCCTGATTAGCCAAGCTGACGAGATTACCGCCAACCTGCGGCCCAATCCCACGATCGCTTGGGACTCGCAGTTTTTCCCGCTCTTTCACCCAGACCAATTCAATTCGGACTATCTGGCTAACCAGGCGCAGTTTGACCTCGGTATCGGCTATCTGTTTGAACGCGGCAAGAAGCGCCAGCATCGGCTGCAAGCCGCGCGGGATCAAACCGCAGTGGTGCGGTCCCAATCCTCCGACAGCGAACGCCAGCTCATCTTTAACGTCTCACAACAATTCATTGGGGCGCTGCTCGCGGAGTCCACGCTCGCATTTGCGCAGCAAGATCTCGACAGCTTTCAGCAGACCGTCACGATCAGCGAAGAGCGCTTCAAGGTCGGCGACATGAGCGAAGGCGACTTTCTGAAGATTAGACTTCAGATGCTGCAATTTCAGACCGATGTCTCGGCCGCGCAGCTGGCAAAAGTACAATCTCTCGCCGCGCTCCGCCAATTCCTGGGATTTGATTCCGTCCCCGACAACTACGTTTGCGACGGTGACCTGAAATACGAAGCCGTCCACGGCACGACGGAAGACCTGAAAGCGCTGGCGCTGCGCAGCCGTCCGGATCTCATCGCTGCCGAGCTCGGCATTACCGCCGCGCGAAGCCAGGAAGCGCTTGCCGAAGCGAATGGCAAGCGCGACCTCGGCACCAGCTTCAACTACACGCACACGGCCGGCACGAGCAGCGGCGCCTTCTTTTTCAACATCGATCTCCCGATTTTCGATCGCAACCAGGGAAACATCGCTCACGCGCGTTACGTCATCACGCAAGCGCAAGAGCAAGCGAGCGAAGCCGCCGAGCAGGTGCTCACGGATGTGACCGACGCGTTCGAAAATCTCCGCACCAACGACAAAATTATTCAGCTTTATCAGGGCGGCTACGTCGACCAGGCCAAGCAGTCGCGCGACATCAGCGAATACGCGTACAAGCGCGGCGCGGCGAGCTTGCTTGATTTTCTTGATGCCGAGCGCACGTATCGCGCCAATCAACTCGCGTATCGCCAGGCTCTTGCCAGTCACATGACAGCCGTCGAACAGATGCGTCAGGCCGTCGGCTCAAGGAATCTCCCATGAACCCCACAAATCTCTTTGTTAAGTTCAAAAACCAGCCCATGCAAAAACTTTTGCTGTGCTCTGGCGCGTGTGCCGCGATCCTTCTCTCGTCGTGCGGGCCCGCGCCGCTCGAAAACGAAGGCAAGATGACGTCGTACACGTCTTCCGAATCCAAAGCCGATTCCGCCGAACTCTTCAGCGTGCCGCAAGATCAGATGGCGCACATCAAAATCGCCGCCACGGAAAAATCCAATTTTCCCCGCGTCCTCAGATTCACGGGCTCAGTCGCCTACAACGCGTTCAAAACAACGCCGGTGTTTTCGCCCGTCGGCGGGCCGGTGCAGGAAATTTTCGTTACGCCCGGCCAGCTCGTGAAAGCGGGCCAGCCGCTTCTGACCGTCACCAGCCCGGACTATTCCACCGCGCGCTCCGCCTACATCAAGGCCAAAAGCACGTTTCTTCTCGCCGACAAAAATTACGATCGCGCGAAGGACCTTTATGAACACAAAGCCATTGCCGAGCGCGACCTCCAGCAAGCCGAGTCGGATCGCGCTGCCGCGCAAGCGGATTTGGTTTCAAGCGAAGACGCTTTGCGTGCCGTCGGTATAAAAGATCCCGAAGCCGTTCTGAAAAATGCCGCGGTTAGTTCCGGGGCAACGCCCGTTCCGGCTCCCGTCAGCGGTGAAATCGTGGACCGTCTTGTCGGCCCGGGGCAGCTTTTGCAAGCCGGCGCAACGCAGTGCTTCACGATTTCCGACATGAGTACCGTCTGGGTTCTGATGAACGTCTACCAGAACGATCTTGCTTACGTCCATTCCGGCGATTCGGTCGAGATCACGACTGACGCGTATCCTGAACCGTTTCACGGAAAAGTTTCCTACATCGCTGCCGCACTCGATCCCGCGACGCGTACGTTGCAGGCGCGTATCGTCACGCAAAATCCCGGTGGCAAGCTCAAAAACAACATGTATGTCAGCGCGACGGTGCAGGCCGGCGCGGTCAAGGGCGCGTTGACCGTTCCCGATTCCGCGGTCCTGCGCGATACGGAAAATCAGCCATTCGTATATGTCCTGCAGGACCAGAACAAATTCGCGCGCCGCGTCGTTTCCGTTGCCGAAGGCGGCAATGGCCGCACGATCGTCACCAACGGCTTGAAAGAAGGCGAACGAGTCGCCGGTGACGGCGCGCTGTTTTTGCAATTCCGGAATTCTTTGCAGCACTGAGGACTGCCGACCAGCCCATGATTCATCGCATCGTTGATTTTGCTCTGCGCCAGCGCTTCGTGGTCCTCATGGTCACGGTGCTCATTATATTTGCCGGCGCGTACTCATTTCGCCAAATGCCTGTCGACGCGTACCCCGATCTTTCGCCGCCGATGGTCGAGCTCGTCACGCAGTGGCCCGGCCACGCCGCGGAGGAGGTCGAACGACTGGCGACGCTCCCGCTGGAGCTCGCCATGAACGGCACGCCTCACCTGAAAGTGATGCGCTCGATTTCGCTCTATGGCTTGTCCGACGTTCGTCTGACGTTTGACGAAAGCGTCGATCCCTATTTTGCGCGCCAGGTGGTATTCGAACGCATCGGCGACGCCTCGCTTCCGCAGGGCGTAACGCCAAGCATGGCTCCGCTGTTTAGCCCAAGCGGCCTCGTCTATCGCTACGTCATCGAAAGCCCCGATCGTTCGCCGATGGAATTGCACACCTACGAGGACTGGATCATCGAACGCGCCTATCGAAGCGTACCCGGCGTCGCCGACGATTCCGGCTTCGGCGGCCCGACGATGCAGTATCAAGTTCTTCTAGATCCGGTGAAACTCTACAATTTTCATTTGCCGGTTACGCAAGTTCTGAACGCGCTGCAAGCCAACAATTCGAACACCGGCGGCGGATTCTACTCGCAGGGCGGACAGTTTTATTACGTTCGCGGCCTTGGCCTCATTCGATCCACGGACGACATCGGTGAAGTCGTCGTGGGCAGCAACAACGGCGCGCCGGTTCGCGTAAAGGATATCGGCCGCGTGGACATTGGCAGCGCGCCGCGCCTCGGCATCTTCGGCTTCCAGACTGCCGAGAAAAATAACAATGACGCCGTTGAAGGCGTCATCCTGATGCGCCGCGGCGAGCAAACACAAAATGTTCTTGAGGGCGTCGAAAAGAAAACCACGGAACTCAACAAAAGCATCCTTCCGCCGGACGTAAAAGTCCGTCCTTACTACGATCGAAGCGACCTCGTCAAAATCACAACAGACACCGTCGAATGGAACTTGATTCGCGGCATGATTCTCGTTCTGCTCGTGCTGATCTTCTTTCTGGTCAGTATTCGTGCCGCCGTCATCACCGCGCTTACGATCCCCCTGGCCCTTCTCTTCGCATTTATTTTTCTTCACCAGACAGGCGAGGCTGCGAACCTGCTGTCCATCGGCGCCATCGACTTCGGCATCATCATTGACGGCACCATCGTCATGGTGGAAAACATCTATCGCGAGCTGAGCGAGCGTCACGGCCAGGAATATGAACTCCACGAAGTTATCCTGGCCGCCGCTCGCGACGTCGACCGTCCCATTTTCTATTCTGTCGCGATCATCATTGCCGGCTACCTCCCCATTTACGCGCTCACCGGTCCTTCCGGAAAACTTTTTCATCCCATGGCGGACACCATGGCGTTCGCGCTCCTCGGTGCGCTTGTTCTCACGCTCACCCTCGTTCCTGTGCTCGCGTCTTATTGGTTTACCCGCGGCATCAAGGAAAAAGAGAACCGCGTCTTCGTGTGGATTCGCGACGTCTATCACAACCGGCTCGACTGGTGCCTGAAGCGGCCGTTTATCACGCTTGCCGCAGCGGTTTTGATTTTTATCGGCGTACTTTTCCTCGTCCCTTCTATCGGCGTGGAATTTTTGCCGCATCTCGATGAAGGCGCTCTTTGGGTTCGCGCCACAATGCCGTACACAATCTCATTTGAAGACTCGGCGAAGTTTGCGCCGCAAATCCGCGACATACTTGTGAAGTATCCGATGGTAACGGTAGTCGGCTCCGAGCTTGGCCGCCCCGATGACGGCACCGATCCTACCGGCTTTTTCAATTGCGAGTTTTACGTAGGACTCAAACCGTACGACGATCCCGCGTGGCGCAAAACCTTTATTCACAACAAAGAAGAACTCACTCGCGATCTTGAGAAAAAACTCGACGCCTATCCCGGTGTGATTTTCAATTTCACGCAACCCGCCGAAGACGCCGTCGATGAAGCTCTAACCGGCCTTAAATCTGCGCTCGCCGTAAAAATATTCGGCCCGGACCTTGAAGTCCTCGAGAAAAAAGCCGTCGAAATTCGCAACGTCCTCGACAAAACTCCGGGATTTATGCAACTTACCGTCGTTCGTGAACTCGGCCAGCCTAGCCTGATCATCGACGCCGACCGCGCTAAAATCGCGCGATATGGCATCAACGTCGCCGACGTCCAGGCCGTCGTGGAAGCTGCCGTCGGCGGTCAGGCCGCCACCCAGGTTATTCAAGGAGAAAAACTTTTCGACCTAATCGTTCGCATGGAGCCGCAATACCGCTCCAGCGCAAAACAGATTGGTGATTTGCTCGTTCCCGCTCCCGGCGGCCAGCAGATTCCGCTCTCCGAACTCTGCGACATCAGAACCGCGTCCGGGGCATCGTTCATTTATCGCGAAGACAATTCGCGCTACATCGGCGTGCAATTTTCCGTCACCGGACGCGACCTCGAAGGCACCATTAACGCAGGCCAGGCCGCCGTCGCGAAAAAAGTAAATCTTCCCGAAGGTTATCGCCTGGATTGGGGCGGCGAATACAGCGAGCTCGTGCAGGCCAAATCGCAGCTCTACGTGATCGGCCCGCTCACGGTACTGTTGATTTTCCTGATCCTGTTCGCGCTGTATGGCAATTTCAAATTCCCGCTGATCATCGCGCTGGAGGTCGTCCTGACCGAACCCGTCGGCGCCTTCATCGCCCTCAAGCTTACGCACACGCCGCTCAGCGTTTCGAGCGTCCTCGGCTTGCTTGCGCTCATGGGCGTCTCCGTCGAGACGAGCGTCATCCTCGTCAGCTACATCAATAAGCTGCGTCTCGAAGGCCGCGGCATCCGTGAAGCCACTCACGAAGCCGCGCTTATGCGCCTACGCCCCATTATGATGACCGCTCTCGTTGCGTGCCTGGGTCTTCTCCCGGCTGCGCTCTCCACGGGAGTCGGCTCCGATACACAAAAGCCTTTTGCCATCGTCATCGTCGCCGGCCTCATCTCGCGTTTGCTGATCGGCTTTTTCGTCATCCCGGTTCTTTACCAAACCGTCGCACGCGAAGGCGACGTCCTCCAGGTGTAATTTGGAGTGCGGCTTGTCCCGAGCAAAGCCCGGGGGGCCGAAGCGGGCCGCGTTACGGCTATACTAGAAACGTAACGCCATCGCTCGAGGTGCTCTGTGTCCGAACCAACTTACGAAGAACTGAAAGCCAAGCTCGCCCAGCTCGAAAAAGAAAAAGGCCCCAAGCGCACCGGCTCGCTGGAGTTTCGCGTCGGGGAAAAAGGCGGCGTCAGCGTCTACGGTCTCGGCCGTTTCCCCGTCACGCTTTATTACGAGCAATGGATTCGCTTGCTGGACGTTTCGAAAGATCTCCGCGAATTCCTCGAAGAAAATAAATCCGCCGGCAAATTGAAATTGAAGGAATAGGTTCGATGCGGGCCTTCCGCGAATCTTATTTCGATGGCCGGCCGGTCAGCTTCTTGATCAGGTCCACTTCTTCCTGCTTGTAGGGGTTCCCGTCCGTTCGGAAAACCTCGTGAAACCACACCGCCGGTTCTCTATCTGTGTACGGCTTTTTCCACGAATCCCACGGCAAATACGTCTGCGTTTTTCCCGCCACTAATCCCCAATTGATCGCGCCCACGTTGTATTTTTTCGCGACCGGCAACGATCCTAAAAACGTCGAGCCATTTCCTCGCGCCATGTACTCCGTGCAAATCAGCGGCCGCCCATATGGCTTCAGCCACAGAATTCTCTTTTCAAACTCCTCCGCCTTGTCGTAATTGTGAAAACTGATCACGTCGGATTCTTCCAGCTGAATTTTCTCAGTGGCGCCCAATTTCGACGGATCAGACCAGTCGTCTTTCCAGACGCCGCTCGTTAACGGCTGCTGCGCGCCCGCTTCCCGCGCCCACGCAAATACTTTCGGCAGCAATTCGTTCACGCGTTCGACTTTGTCTTTCGGGTCGGCGTAATTCCCGCCATTCGTGTTGTCCGGTTCGTTCCACACGTCCCACGCCAGAATGCGTTCGTCGTGCCCGAACTTTCCCACTACGCCGCGCACATACGCTTCGAGTCGCGGGTATTCATTTCTGTCTTCGAGCGCCTTAGCGCCCGGACTTTGCAGCCAGCGCGAATTGTGCACTCCCGGCCGCGGTGGCGCCTGCGGTCCGGGCATTGGATCTGGATCCCAGACCGAGTCGAACAACACGAGCACCGGGCGGATATGATGCGCATGCGCAATCGTCAAAAACGCATCCAGTCTTTTCGAAAATCCGGCCGAATCCTGCTTCCACAGCAAGTCGTGCAGAAAGACGCGCATCGTGTTCATCCCGATCGATTCCGCCCATCCCAGCTCCAGGTCGATTCGCTTCGGATCAAACGTTTCCGCCTGCCACATCTCCAATTCATTCGAAGCCGTCGCCGGCGTGTAATTGCTTCCCACGAGCCACGGCTGCTTCGCGTACCACCCGTTCGCTTTTTCCGCCGTCCACCGGGCCGGCTTTTCATTCTTTTGCGGCACGCCGATTTTCGGCTGTGTGCCAATCTCCTTTGCGGCCCCCGCAGAAACAACAAGCAGGAATCCCGCAATCGCCGCCGCCGTTCTCCGCAACAATCGCATCGCTAGTCCTCCGCGCTTTGTTTATACCACTACTTTCTGCCGCCCTGCCGCACCTCTGCCGTATACTATGGCGCACGCAATTCGCATGGGGAGAATTTTCGCGCTATGAAACTCCGCCGTTTCGGCCGCACCGGATGGCAGGTCAGCGAAATCGGATACGGCATGTGGGGCATGGCCGGCTGGACGGGCTCGGAAGACGCCGAATCGCTCGCCGCGCTCCAGCGATCGATCGACCTCGGCTGCAATTTTTTTGACACGGCCTGGGCCTACGGCGACGGCCACAGCGAAGAACTCCTGGGCAAAACGCTTCGGGCCAACGCGTCGAAAAAGCTTTATGTTGCCACGAAAGTCCCGCCGAAAAATCGCTGCTGGCCTTCCAAACGGGAATATTCGCTCGACGATAGTTATCCGCCCGAATACGTTTTCGAATACGTCGACAAAAGCCTCAAGAATCTCGGCGTCGAAACTCTCGATCTCATTCAATACCACACGTGGGAAGACGGCTGGCTGGGCGACGCGCGCACGCAGCGAACCATCGAAACGCTTCGCAGCTCCGGCAAAGTCCGCGCCGTCGGCATCAGCCAGAATCGCTGGGAACCGGAAAATGGCGTTCGCGCGGTTCGCTCCGGCCTGATTGACGCCGTGCAAATCATCTACAACATCTTCGACCAGAACCCGGAAGCCGAGCTTTTTCCCGCTTGCCGCGAAAAGGACGTTGCCGTCATCGCCCGCGTTCCATTCGACGAAGGTTCGCTCACTGGAACACTCACGCTCGACTCCACTTGGCCGAAAGGCGATTGGCGCAGCACTTACTTCGTTCCGGAAAATCTCAAGCCCACCGTCGAACACGCTGAAGCGCTCAAACCGCTTGTGCCTGCCGGTTCCTCGATGGCGGAAATGGCGCTGCGCTTCATCCTGAATAACCCGGACGTCAGCACAATCATTCCCGGCATGCGCAAAATCCGCAACGTCGAAGCCAATCTTTCCGCCAGCGACAAAGGTTCGCTTCCCGCCGCACTCCATGAACAGCTGCGCGCGCATCGTTGGGATCGCAAACCCACCGCCTGGAGCCAATAATTTATGAACTACCGCCGCTTCGGCCGAACGGGCTGGCAAGTCAGCGACATCGGTTATGGCATGTGGGGCATGGGCGCCTGGACCGGCTCCGATGACGCCGAATCGCTCGCCTCCTTGCAGCGTGCCGTCGATCTTGGCTGCAATTTTTTTGACACGGCGTGGGTCTATGGCAACGGTCACAGCGAAAAGCTGCTCGGCAAAGTCTTGCGCAAGAATTCCGGAAAGAAACTCTACGTCGCCACAAAAGTCCCGCCGAAAAATCGCGAATGGCCAGCACGCGCATCGGCTACGCTCGACGAATCGTATCCCCCTGCGCATATCGAGGAGTACGTCGAAAAAAGTCTGCAGAATCTCGGCCTTGCATCGCTGGACCTGATTCAACTGCACACCTGGCAGGATAAGTGGCTCGCTGACGCGCGCCTCGTGGCGGCACTTGAAAGACTAAAAACGAGCGGCAAAGTCCGCGCCGTCGGTATCAGCCTCAATCGCTGGGAACCGTTTAACGGCGTCAGCGCCGTCGGCGCCGGTGTCGTCGATTGCGTGCAAGTCGTCTACAACATCTTCGATCAGAATCCGGAGGACGAACTCTTCCCCGCGTGCCGCGAAAAAGACGTCGCCGTTATTGCGCGTGTTCCATTCGACGAAGGCTCGCTCACCGGAACGCTCACCCGCGATTCGAAATGGCCCGAAGGCGATTGGCGCAACATCTACTTTTCCGCAGGAAAATTGCCGGAAATTCTCTCGCGCGTTGACGCGTTGAAACCGCTTCTTCGCGATGGCATCACTCTGCCCGAACTCGCTCTTCGCTTCATCCTGTCGAACCCGGACGTCGCCACCACCATCCCCGGCATGCGCAAAATCCGCAACGTCGAAGCCAATGTCGCCGCCGCCGGCAAGGCCACACTCCCAGCCGATTTAATCGGCGAACTCCGCAAGCACCGCTGGGTCCGCCAGCTTCACTCGCCCGAAAATAAATTGAAGCAATTGATCAAGCGCTTCCTGCCAAAGCGGTAGCCCACGTCTGCGGTAGCATGTAGCTCCGGGCAAACCGGGCGAAACGGCAATCCGTTAAACTATTGAACGATCGACGAAAATGTCCTTGGTCTTACTGACGACTGATAACTGACAACTCCCGGCTCACGCCGTCTGCTTAAGCGCGCGCTCCACGAGCGTCAGGCAACGCTCGGCCTGCTCTTTCAGCAACTCTTCCCGTTCGCCAATTTCTCGCTTCGAGGAGTGCAGTTCGTCTGCGATCGCCAGCGCCGCCAGCACGGCCACTTTTTGCGTATCGATCGTTCCCGTCGCATCCGCGATCGTGTGCATCTTGTCATCGACGTACTTCGCGAGCTTCTGCACGTACTTCGCGTCCAGGTCGCCCTGAATCGAATACGTCTGCCCGAAAATTTGTACTTTCGTCGGTCCGGCCATGGCTGCTCTCAGCCTCAGTGTATGCGCACGCCCATCGAATTGTCATCCTGAGGAGCCCCCGCCAAATCGTCCGCGCGGAAGTCTCCGTGCCCTCTGTGCTCCGGCCTCTTTGAACCTTGTGTTACGTCTTTTTCTTCGCGGTTTGTACCGTCAGCGGAAGCTTCAACTGGCCCGTAGCGTCGCGCCCAATCCGGTCTCCAGCGCAGCCACAATCTTCGCCGAATACTCAGCAATCTGCGCGTCGGTCAGCGTCGCCGCCTTGCTCTGCAGCGTCACCCGCACCATCAACGAATATTTTCCGGCCGGCACATTTTTCCCGCGGAACAAATCCGCCGCTTCAATCGACCTAATCTCCGCAATGCCGAGCGCCTGAATCGCCTTCGTTACATGCGCAAACTTCACGTCATCGGCCAGCAGCAGCGAGAAATCCCGCTCCACCGCAGGGAATCGCGGCAGCGGCTCATACCGCCGCGCATTCTTTGCTCCGTAATACGCGCAATAAAGCGGCCCCAGCGCAATTTCTGCAAGGAACACGTCCTGACGGAACTTGTATTTTTCCGCCACACGTTTCGCCAGCAGTCCCGCCGCGCCTAGTTCATTCTCCTTCAGAAAAATCTTCCCGCGCTTCGCCGCATTCAGCCAGTCCGGGCCGCCGTCCTGCCAGCCGATTCCGCCGCTCATCGCGCCGATCGCATCCAGATCGCCCTTCAAATCCGCGAACGAATAATCCCGCGCGGCATCGTACAGGCCTTGCGGCCGCGCTACTCCTGTCGCGCCAATGGATAGGAGCGGCGTCTCGACCGGTGTCGCTCCCCTAAAACGGTAATGTTTGCCAATTTCAAACAGTTTCACGCTCCGCTGGCTGTGATTCAGATTCCACTCGATGGCCGCCGCCATCGTCACGCTGCCCGTTGACCGCAGAACCCCCGCCTCTTCCGAAAGCGGATTCGCCAATTTCGCGGGCGTCACACTTTCCGGACGAAAAAGCTCGTCCCGCTGCTCGTCGACATGCGGAATCGTCACGATCTCGCGGTACCCCAAACCAATCAAGTGTTCGCGCAGCCGCGCTTCTGCTTCATATTGCGGTAACCGCGCCGCGCCGGTCCGTGCCGCGGGCAATCGTGGTGGAAATTTCTCCAGCCCGTACACGCGCGCAATCTCCTCAATCAAATCAATCTCGCGTTCCACTTCCGCGCGCCACGACGGCTGCGTGCACTCCCACGATGCGAGCAAAGCACCTTCCTGGCCGCGATTCTGCCCCACACGCACCGGCGCAAATCCGAGCGCACTCAAGATCCGTTCCACTTCCTTGTCCGGAACATCGGCGCCCATCACGCGCAAAATCTCTGCCCGCGTCACGGTAATCTTTTTCGCCGCGCGCCTCCCGGGATAAACATCCACCACGCCGCTCAGAAGTTCGCCCCCCGCCAATTGCAAAATCAATTCGGCCGCCCGCCGCGAAGCCACTTCCGCCATCTCCGGATCCGCCCCGCGTCCAAACCGCGTCGAAGCCTCCGTGTGCAATTTCAACGCTCGCGCCGCGCGCCGCACGGCAATTGGCTCGAACCACGCGCACTCGATCAGCACATTCTTCGTCGAAAACGAAATCTCCGTCTCCGCGCCACCCATGATTCCGCCGACGCCGACCAGCCGCGATCCATCTCCATCGGAAATCATGCAAGTGTCCGTCGGCAGCGCCCGCTCGATCCCGTCCAGCGTCTTCAACTTCTCGCCTGGTTTCGAACGCCGCACCACAATCGAATGATTCCGCATCAAATCGTAGTCGAACGTGTGCAGCGGATGCCCCAGCTCCAGCATCACATAATTCGAAACGTCCACCACGTTGCTGATGCTCGCTAGGCCCGCCGCTTCCAATCGTTCGCGCATCCACGCGGGCGACGGCGCAACCTTCACGCCGCGAATCACTCGCGCCGTAAATCTCCCGCAAAGCTCCGGCGCTTCAATCTGCACGCCGACTGCATCGCTCGCCTTCGCCGTACCCGACTCTTTCGGCTTCGGCGAAACATTCTTCAGCGGCGTCTTGTAAATCGCGCCAACTTCCCGCGCAATGCCAAGCAATCCCAAACAGTCCGGCCGGTTCGAAGTGACCTCCGCATCAATCACTCCGCCCTGCACATTTTTCTCAACTCCGCCGATGTTCGTTCCGGAAAGCGCCAGTCGCGACGCAAGCTCCTGCGCCGTCGCGGGCACCTCCACGAAATCCTTCAGCCAGTTGTAGACCACCTTCATCTAACGAGTCCTCGCCGCGCTGCCGCTCACGGGAATTGCTTCAAGAACCGCACATCGTTCTGGAAAAACGCCTGAATGTCGTCGATGCCGTACTTCAGCATCGCCAGCCGGTCTATCCCGATGCCGAATGCAAATCCACTAACTTTTTTCGCGTCGTATCCCACAAATCCATACACCGCAGGATCCACCATCCCCGCGCCAAACAATTCAATCCAGCCCGCGCCCTTGCATTTCCCGCACGTGCCCGACGCAGTCGTCCCACTGCCGCCGCAAAACACGCACGACACGTCAAACTCTACCGAAGGCTCCGTAAACGGAAAATAGCTCGGCCGGAACCGCGTCTTTACGCTCGGCCCGAAAAATTGCTTCACGAAATATTCAATCGTGCCGGTGAAGTCGCAGAACGTAATGTCGGTGTCCACTGCGAGACCTTCTACCTGGTGAAACGCGAACGAATGAGTCGCGTCCGGATTATCGCGGCGATACACGCGCCCGGGCACAATCACGCGCACGGGCGGCTTCTGCTTTTCCATCGTTCGGATCTGCATGGGCGAAGTGTGCGTGCGCAGCAGCAGCTGCCCGGGCGCACCTTTCGGCAGTTCCATGTAAAACGTATCCATGTCGTCGCGCACCGGATGGAACTCCGGAATGTTCAACGCTTCAAAGTTGTAATAGGGAGTCTCGATTTCCGGTCCTTCCACGACCGAAAATCCAATGCTGAAAAAAATATCCTCAATCTCCTGAAACACCTGGCGGATCAAATGGCGCGACCCCAGCGGCCGCGCCACTCCCGGCAAAGACAAATCCACCCGGTCCTTCGCGTTCGTTGCATCTTCCGCGCGCGTTTCAACTTCCTTATGAAACTGCTCAAGCCGCTCTTCGACATATTTCCGGAACGCGTTTAATTCCTGGCCAACAAAGGGTTTCAAGGCGCCCGCAGCCGTTTTTAGCCAGTTGTCGGTGATCTCGGAGAGGACTCCTGATTTCCGGCCCAGCCAAGCCTGATGCAGATCGCGATAAATAACTTCGTTCCGTTGTGATTTTGCGGACAGCTGAAAGTCAAAAACGTTACGCAGTTTGGCAAATTCGTCGGCAACGGCTATCGGGTCACTGACACCCAATTCCGCGAGGGTCGACTTGTTGCGATTTTCGAGGCTCGGCATGTTCAGGAGATAGATTACAAGTAGGGGCACGATAAATCGTGCCCCTTTTCAACTTACAACTTATCACTTAAAACTTACGACTTCTTCTTCGCTGCCGCTTTCGCCTTCTCCGTCAGCGCCGTAAATCCCGCGGCATCCTTCACCGCGATATCCGCCAGCACCTTGCGGTCAAGCTCCACGCCCGCAGCCTTCAACCCGTGAATCAGTTGCCCGTACGTCGTCCCGTTTAGCCGCGCTGCCGCGCCAATTCGTTGAATCCACAGCCGGCGGTACTGCCGCTTCTTCACGCGACGGTCGCGCTTTGCATAACGATCTGCGCGATTCGCAGCCTCTTGCGCCGACTGGTACAGCTTGCTCTTTGTGAGGAAAAATCCCTTCGTCCTCTTGAGGTACTTCTTTCGCCTTGCCCGGCGTTTTGTGCCGCGTTTTACGCGTGCCATGGGTTTGTCTCCTTAATTTGCCGCGTCCATAAATCCACGCCACTTTTTATTGTTTCTGTAGTGGCGAATCTCTAGATTCGCGTCTTTTTTTCTTTTGCAGAGACAAACAGGGCGTGTTCGCGCGCAAAACTCTTACGCAACACAACGGGTTTGTCTCTGGTGTGTATTGCTTGCCCCAACTTGCGTCGGGGCTGATCGGCCGGCAGGCACCCGTGCAGCGCTGCCTGGCTCGATGCGCGCTCGCCATTTCTGGCATGCGCTTCGCAGAATCGAAATTCCGCTTTTCTTAAATAACCGCAATTCGCCGAAGCGAATCGCGTTCACTCAGAAATTCCTAGGCGATGACGTCTCGCCTCTAAACTCTGTCGCCGTTACAATCCGTACGGCAACATCTGCATCGTCTTCAGCTTGTCCGCCTTGTTCACCAGCGTCAGCTTCTTCAACTTCCGCATCCGCTTTGGCGCTTTCGTGCCCATTAGGTGGCGCTTGCCGGAGTGCATCCGGATAATCTTCCCGGTGCCGGTAATCTTAAATCGCTTCGCTGCGCCGCGATGCGTTTTCAACTTCTTCTTCGGTTTCGATCGATTCCGTGGCATGACTCAAACTCTCCTGTTTCAAATTCCTTCTTTATCTGTCTTACGCCTTCGCCGGCGCGCCCTTCTTCGGTGCCAACAACGCCACCAGGACGTTTCCTTCCATCCGCGGCATCGTTTCAATCTGCCCTTGGTCGCCGATTTCGCCCAGCAGCCGCGTCATCTTCGCGCGACCCACTTCCTGGTGCGCCATTTCGCGCCCGCGATGGAAAATCATCGCGCGCACTTTGTGGCCTTCGCCGAGGAACCGGAGGATCTGGTTCTTGCGAACCTGAAAATCGTGCTCCGCCGTGTTTGGGCGGAACTTCACTTCTTTCAGCGCACTTCCGCGGCTGCTTTTCCGCTGCTCGTGCGCCTTCTTGTTCGCCTGGTAAAGGTACTTGCCGTAGTCCGTGATTTTGCAAACGGGCGGATCGGCCGTAGGTGAAATTTCCACCAAATCCAGCCCTTTTTCGCGAGCCATCTTGATGGCTTCGAACGGCTGCATTACACCAAGCTGCCCGCCTTCTTCATCAATCACACGGATTTCGCGAGCACGAATCCGGTCATTCACTCGTATCCGGTCGCTCTGCTGCCGGAAATTCCGATCTGCGATAATTCCCCCTTGACTCAACAAAAAGCCGGCACGCCTTCTCCGCCAGCAACTTACCGGCAAGTGCCCAGCCCGATTCCACCCCGAAGCCCCCTGCGGCAGAACTCGCCCTCCAGGGACAGGCTAAAAAGTATAGCACGCCACCCAAACCCGCCCACAAGCATCAATTCACTTTGACGCCGGCCGCCGTAAACGCCGCTTCCATCCTCCGCAGCCGACTGATTTCGCCTCTGTACGGTACCGTACAGCACTCGCCACTCCGCCTCAATAAAACCGCCCATTTCCCCCCGCAACGTGCTACCTTCGCGAGCGGTTTATTGCCTTCCTTAGCGCCTTCTAGACAACAAACCTTTTGATTAGGCCCTTGCTCCTGCACCCAGGCACTCGGCTGCGAACGGAGATGCACGCATGCGGATTCTGCTCTACAACCCCGACAACGGCGTCACTCGCAACTTCATGCCTCACCTTTGGATGTTTCTCCTCAAATCCCTCACGCCCTCCGGCCATGAAGTCGTGCTCATTGACGGCAACGCGCAACCGATGGACGAAGAATCCATCGCCAAGTTTGTCCAGGACGAAAAAATCGGTCTCGTCGGTATCGGCGCCATGACCCGCATGATCGCCAAGGCCTATCGCATGGCGGACGCCATTCGCGCCGTCGGTGTTCCTGTTGTGATGGGCGGTCCGCACGTCACGGAAGAAGCCGACGAAGCCCTCGGCCGCAGTGGCGGGCCCCGCCATGCCGACGCCGTCGCTCTCGGCGAAGCAGATGAAACCTGGCCGCAAATCGTCAATGACGCCGCAAGCGGTAACCTCAAAGACCTCTACTCCCCCGTCGATGCCTTCGGTCAGGAGCGCAAGCCCAGCCTCAAGGACTATCCCGCCATTCCCTGGGACAAAATCGATCTCGACCAATTCAATCTCATTCCCAAAATGGCCACCAAAACCCTCGGCCGCATCGGCGAAGGTTGGGGCACCTTCCGCATCATTCCCATGGAGTCCGGCCGCGGCTGCCCCTACGGCTGCGAATTTTGCACCGTCACCGGTTTCTTTGGTGACTCCATCCGCTTCCGCACCAACGAAAGCGTTGTCAACGAACTCCTCCTTTTGAAAGCCCGCGCGAAAAAGGAACGCGGACAGATCGCCGTCTTTTTCATCGATGACAATTTCGCCATCAATATCAAGCGCACGAAATCTCTGCTGCGCGACATCATTGCCGCCAACGCCCAAGTCCATTGGGTCGCCCAAATCAGCGCCAATCTCCTGCGTGACGAAGAACTTGTCGACCTCATCGCTCAGTCCGGCGGCAAATGGGTTTTCATCGGAATGGAATCCATCGACCCCGCCAATCTCGCCGACGTCAACAAAGGTTTCAATAAGCCCGGTGAATACGCCGCCGTTCTGCAACGCCTCGCCCAGCGCAACGTCTACGCCATCACCTCATTTATCTTCGGCATGGACAACGACACACCCGGAGTCGCCGACCGCACCCTCAACGAAATCCGCACCTGGCCGCCCGGTCTTCCGATCTTCGGCTTGCTCACGCCGCTCCCTGCCACTCCGCTCTACAAACGCCTCGAAGCCGCTGGCCGCTTAACGCGTCCCAAGCACTGGCAAAAATTCATTCCCTTCGAAATGGCGCACACGCCGCTGAAGATGACCATCGCCGAGGCTCACGCCGAAGTGAAACGCGGCTGGACGAATTCGTACAGTCCGGAAGCCATGGCCCATGCCGTCGGTTCGCTCAAGGACCAGCCGCTCGGCTACCGCATCAATATCTTTATCGCGCGAATGTGTTTCCGCGGAATCTATTTCCCGCAAATGGGCCCGCTCGCCTGGCTCAAAATCATCTACCAAAACAAACGCACCATTTACGGTCTCGCGCGCGAAGGCTTCGCCACCTGGCGCAAACACGCCGCCCGCCCTGTCCGCGCCGCTGCCTGATAAAAACGGCCCGGTTTTGACTGGAATTTTCCGTCAAGCGCGGTCATCGGCTCAATTCCATTTCGCCCTTCGGCCCAGAAATCCTCGCCCGCAACATTTCCTTCTCGCCCTGCTCCACGCCGATCTCAATTTTGATCGCGCGGAACTTCGTTCTCAGAACTTCCGGCTTCGGACTGACTGCTTCAAAACTCACCAGCTCGCACCCCTTGGGTGCGTCCACCGATGGATGCACCGACTCCGCGCTCCATTCAATAAAAAATGGCAGCAGCCCTCCGGCATCGTCCGCTAGATTCAACGTCTTCCACTCGAGCAGCCGCCCGTCCGGACGCTTCCGCGAACCCGGCGTCGGACCTTGCGCCGCCACGCCCGCTTTCTTCAATTTCTCCGCCAGCGCCGCCACACTTCCCGGATGCGCTGCCCAAGTCACGAGCCGAGGCTCAGCCAGCTCCCGCAATCCCAATCGCGCCACTGAACTTTGCGGCCCACTCGTCGCCGCCTGCTTCGGGTCCGGCGCAATAATCTCAAGATAGCGCCGCTCGCCCAGCGACAGCAGCGCATTCTGCGTCCCGCGCCCGGGATGTACTCCTCCGAACGCCGCCTTCACACCCGTCTGCTCTTCCACAAACGCAATCCCACGTTCCAAATCGTTGCACCCCAACAAAATATGATCCAGCATCGTTGGCACCCGCGTAAATACACCGGTTATCGGCGCCACAACCGCCGCCCCGCCCGCCATCACCAAGAACTCCCGCCTCGTCTTCATGGCTTCTCTCCGTCTTTTCGGCGCAAGAGGACGATACACGAGATTTTATCGTCCCGGCGCAACCCAGCAAATGCACGTAGGGCGCCCGTGCTCGTAGTTGAGGGTCTTGGTGTTACGTTGGCTTTGAATTTTGTGGCGTCTTGTCCGTCAATGCCGCGCGATCTTCAACAACAACGGCGCAATCTCGTCCTGCAACACATGCGCGAACATTCCTGGCCGAACCGTCTTCCGCCACTCGGCGAAACATCCAAACAAAACGCCGGCCACCGCAATCACCGCTGCACGGCGCACCCCTTGATAAAGATGCGCGCCCCCAAACGCCGCCGCCGAAAGCGTGATTCCCATCCAAGCGTTTCGCGTCAGCGCGCCCAATTGCCGCTGCAAATAGCCGCGGTAAATCGCTTCCTCGCAAATCCCCGCCGTGATCGAAAGCAGCAGCCAGAGCCCCATTTCCATCGAACTCTGCGGCAACAAAAACCGGATCGATTGGTTCGCTGCCTCCGCATTCTGGTGTCCGCCCAGTATGGACGCCAGCACCGTCGACAAAATCAGGAGCCCGATTCCCAGTCCCAGATCGACAAAAGCTTGCACCGCCGACTTCCATCGCTGCCCCAGCACACTCCGCAGAGAAGCGCCCCGCAGCTTCACCCCGGCCAGCACAATCCCCAGAAACACCAGCTCAAAAAATATCGTTCGCAGGTACATCGTCGGCCGGCTCGGCCCCAGCCCGGCTTGCGCACGCGCCGCCCGAATCGTCCCCCAGTACGCATAAAGCCCCAGCGCCACCAGCACAAACACGGTATGCCAGGGACTCGCCAGCAAATTGTTGCGACGATTGTCCGTTCCCGAAGCGTCTTTCTCGATCGGTTTGTTCACCAGAATTGGCAGACTCACGCCGCAACCTCCGTCGTCCGTTTCCTCCTTCGACGCGCGAAGCCCGACGCACGCGTCTAGCGTTCTCGTAAATTCACCATAATTTCCTTGCGGCCGGAAAAGCAAAAGAGCGCAGGCTCTTCCCGCGCTTTCGCTTCTCTCAATTTGTTCTAACGGTTCACCGCGAACGACGTACGGCCTACCTGCCTCTAAGCCGTTCCGCGACCTCTTTTTGCAGTGCTTCCACCAGTTCCTCCAGCGGCCGCGGACCTAGATCGCCTTTCGCCCGATGCCGCAAACTCACCGTCCTCGCCTTCGCGCATGAACTCTGAAAGATTTGGATGGAAATTATCCTTCCGTGATACGCTTCGCCCGCTTCCCGCCAGTTCGGCATTTCCCGGGCAACTTTCGCGCAAGGAGAGCCACTTTTATGTCACCCATCGCGCGCCCTCAAGTGAGTGATCGCGCCGACAAGTATTTCTTCGCCGCCATGTGCGCGCTCATCCTCGCCACCGTCTTCGCCGGTTTCGCGCGCAGCTACTATCTCGCCGGAGTCTTCCACGCTCACCTTCCCAGCCGGCTGGTTCACTTCCATGGAGCTGTCTTCACCCTCTGGATTTTGCTGCTCGTCACTCAAGTCACGCTCGTCTCGGTCGGTCGTGTGAAATGGCACATGCGCCTCGGCGTCGCCGGTATGTTCCTCGCCGGGCTCTTGGTCCTTGTTGGATTTTCTACTCTTCTCGCCGCAGTTCACCGGAATTTCGACGGAAAAGCCACGTCCCTCATATTTGCGGGAGATACGCTCCTGCTCCTGGCTTTTTCCTTGTTGATCCTTTTAGGGTTCCGCCTTCGCCGCGATGGCCCCGCGCATAAGCGCCTTATGCTCTTTGCCACCATCGTCATCCTGGGCCCCGCCGTCGCGCGCTTGCAGTTCACCAGTCTGTTGCAGGTCATCGCCGCCCTCGACGGCTACATTATTTTCTTTCTTTTGTACGATCTCTGGTCGCTCAGAAAAATTCACCGCGCAACCATCTGGGGCTCGCTCTCTGTCATCGCCGTGGAAGGCGGCATGTTCCTTCTCGGCAACTCCGCTCTCTGGCACCAGTTCACCTCGTGGATTCAAAGCTTCTAAACGAAACCCCACCTTGCTAGCGAAATCTATCTCCCTCCCTTCAATGCCTTCCGCACGCTTTGCAAGAAGATGGCGGGTGGCAAAGAGACTTCGATCTTTTCCGAGATTTTGGGTGCCGCATCCCTGCGGTTTTCAGGGTGCGGATTTTGACTTTTCCGTCTGCTTAATTTCTCGCGGCCATCCAGATAAACCCTCTTCCGTCGTCCTCCTGAAGGCCGGCTTTCCGAAGCCGGCAGCGTCGGCTACTTCAAATCAAATCCATTCCCTGGCACGAAATGCAGGACCGCCCCCAACAAAACCAGCACCGCCGCAAAGTAAGCCAGCGTCGCTCGCCCCGCCACAGGCGGAAATTCCTTCTTCGTCAACTGATATCCCGCTCCGCCAGCCACCAATAGATAAGTCCATTCACGAAGCAAAACCGCCAGCACCACGCAAATTCCCAGAATCGCCCACCGTTCCATCTTGTCCAGCGCCTCGCTCGCGCCCGCGCCATCCAGCACCCAAACGGGAATCAAATTCAACAAATTCAGCATTCCGCCCACCCGCGCCAATCCGGCCCACAAATTATTTCCTGTCGCGCGCCACAAGATCACGCAACCGAGGCTCGCCAACCCTCCTGCCAGCGGTCCCGCCAAACTCACCGCCGCACGCGTCCGCAGCGATACTCCCATCGCTTTCCACCGCACATACGCGCCAAATCCCGGCAAAAACACCGGCATTTCCGCTGGCAATCCCCGCCGCCGGATATCGATGTAATGCCCCATCTCGTGAATCAAGATCAGCACCGCAAAGCCCAGCCCGAATTTCCAGCCCCACAAAACGAAGTACAGCCACAAGAAAGCAAAAAAACTGAAGAAGAATTTAAACTTAAAGATCGCGAACAGCCATTTCGCTTTCGCCAAAAAAATCGCGATCGGCGCAAGCGGCCCCAGCCATTTTGCCCATTTGTGTTTCTGTTCCGGCGGCGGAGCCGTCTTCGCCGCAAGCTCCAGCCGGTAAACATGCGTCCGCACCCATTCCGCTTGCGTCGATTCGTACGGCAGCAGCGCCAGCGCCTTCTTCCACGTTTCCGTCGCCGCAGCAAAATCCTCGTCGGTTTCAAATTGCTGCGCGCGGTGCGAAAGCACTGCCAATTGCTCGGAGTGCACCAAAGCGTGGCACTGCGGGCACGCCAGTTCCCAGGAGGCGAATTCGTTCCCGCAGGTCATGCACTTGTTTGTCGTAGTCTGTGTGGAAAAGTCAGGCAAGCCGTGTCCCAATTATCCCGCAGCCGCCGGTTCGCTCGCCTTGAAGGGCCCAACAATGTCCAGTTTCGCTCCAGCCGTCAGCTTCCACGCGATGTTCATGCCTACAAAAAGAATCACCAGCCCGATGATTCCTCCCGGCTCGTTCCCAAGCGCCAGAAACGGCGAAGCCAGTCCCGCAAACAGCAGCGTTCCAATTGCCGCACCGGCACTCATCTTCTTTTGGGGCGTTCCTCCGGATTCGGATTTCGCCGCTTCGGATTCGTTGTCGCTCGCATCTCCGCCATCGACCACAACTGCACCGGAATTCGGAACAGTTTTCATTTGCGACGTTTGCGGCGTCTGTGCCTTGTTTTTGCTTTGCTTGATGTAGGCTGAAATCCCCACCGGAATCGCCGACATCGAAACCGCTGCATACGTGAACGCCACCGCCACAATCTGGTACCGCCGCCCGCCAACGCCTTTCGACCCCAATCGAATTGCTTTCCCCACCAGCCATCCCACCGCCAGTGAAACGTACCCGATCACAATCCCCGTGATGATTCCGAAGAGCGAATAGACGATCAGCCCAGCAATCGCTCCGCCCACGCCGAAGAGCATCCCGCGCACAAACCCCGCATGCGTATCCTTCGGCATCTGTTCTTTCACTTTGCCGACGCACGCCGCGCAAGCCTGCACCCCATTCACGCGGTAATACTCGCCCGTAATCGTCTGCTTGCACGCGCGGCATGTCTCGCCGCCCGTCGCGCCTTTGTATTCTGCCGTTCCGAACTGTGGAGGAGTAGTGGACATGTCGCGCAAGGTAACACATCCTCCTCGCCTTCCCAAAATGAAAATTCTCTCCCGTTCTCTTTTTCTTGATTCCGAAAAGCAGGGGGCGTGATAGTTCGTGCCTCTCCCATCTGAACTATCGAATATCGTGCTAGTGTCTCGGGTTCCATCGGATTGCTTTCAGGGAGCGTCATTGTGGCTGATGAACTGAGTCGTGAACCGGCGCGCGATCCTCAAGCCTTGGAGCGGCTGTTGGTTTCCCGGCAAAGGGCGGGAGACGTCGACGGAATGGTGGCTCTTTACGAGCCCGGCGCCGTCCTTGATGGCGGTGACGGGCGTTTAATCCTGGGCAGGGAAGCAATCCGGACGTTCTACGCCGGAGCAGTGGCATCGGGCCGGAAATACGACTTCGGAGATCAACGTCCCGCCATCGTCAGTGGAGGCTTGGCCCTCACTTCAACTCGCCTTCCCGACGGCAGCGTCACCGCTGAGGTCGCCCGCCGCCAACAAGACGGAACATGGCTATGGGTCATCGATAAATTCTCAGTTACCTAGCGCATCCGGCGCACACCATTAGAAAGTCTGTGCCCTGACGACTTTGCGTGCCGCCCGCTGGCCACTGGTCATTGTTCAGCTGATCGTCCGTTCGGAGACTTCCTTCTGCAGAGCTTCCACCAATTCGCCCAGTGGCCGAGGACCCAAATCGCCCTTCGCGCGATGCCGCAAACTCACCGTTCCGGCTTCGGCTTCCTTCGGTCCGACCACCAGCATGTACGGAATCTTCTGCAATTGCGCATCGCGAATCTTCGCCGGCAGCTTCTCGTTCCGGTCGTCCAGATGCACGCGCAGCCCATGATTCTTCAGCGTCTCGTAAATATGTTTCGCATAGTCCGCAACTTTTTCGCTCACCGGACAGATCTGCGCTTGCACCGGCGCCAGCCACAGCGGAAACGCGCCCGCATAGTGCTCAATCAAAATTCCAAAAAACCTTTCGACCGATCCCAGCAGTGCGCGATGCACCATCAGCGGCTGATGCCGCGCCCCGTCTTCGCCCACATACTCCAGGCCGAATCGCGCCGGCAAATTGAAATCGAATTGCACCGTCGTCAATTGCCACGGCCGTCCAATCGCGTCAATCAGCTTGATGTCAATCTTCGGCCCGTAAAACGCCCCTTCGCCCGCCATTTTTTTGTAGGGAATCTTCAGCCGCGCCATCGTGCGGGCCAGAGACTCCGACGCATGTTGCCAGTCTTCGGGCTTCCCCGGGTAATTTTCCGGATGCTTCGGATCCCAATCCGAAAGTTCCACTTCAAATTTGTCGAACCCGAAATTCTTCATCACCGCGTACGCAAATTCGATGCACGCTTCCACTTCCGCTTCGATCTGCGAAGGCATGCAAAAAATGTGCGCGTCGTCCTGCGTGAATCCGCGCACGCGCAGCAGCCCGTGCAGCACGCCGCTCCGCTCGTAGCGGTAAACCGTTCCCAATTCCGCCAATCGCACCGGAAGCTCGCGATAACTCCGCAGCTTCGATTTGAAAATCAAGATGTGGCCCGGGCAATTCATCGGCTTCAATTGATATTCGGCCTTCTCCACTTCAATCGCGCCGAACATGTTGTCTTTGTAATAGCCCGTGTGCCCGCTCGTGTTCCACAAATCCCGCCGCATAATGTGCGGCGTATAAACCAAATCGTATCCGCGCGCCATGAGCTCCTTGCGCAGCCACTCTTCCACAATATTCCGGACCAGTCCGCCCTTCGGATGCCAGAAAATCAGCCCCGGCCCAGCCTCTTCTTGCACGCTGAAAAGTTCCAGCTCCGTTCCCAGCTTTCGATGGTCGCGCCGCTTCGCTTCTTCCAGACGATGCAAATATTCATCCAGCTCTTTCTGCGTGAAAAACGCCACTGCGTAAATTCTTTGCAGTTGCGCGTTCCCTTCCTGGCCCTTCCAGTACGCGCCTGCAACGCTCATCAATTTGAACGCTTGAATCCGCTTCGTCGAAGGAATGTGCGGCCCGCGGCAAAAATCAATGAACTTCCCGGTGGTGTAAAACGAAACCATCGGCTCCGTCGCCTTTTCTTCCACCAGCTCGCACTTGAAGACTTGATTCGTTTTTTTGTAAAGGTCGATCGCTTCGGCCTTCGGCAAAAGCTTGCGCTCGTTCGGCAAATCCTGCGCCGCCAGCTCGCGCATCTTCTTTTCGATTTTTTCCAGATCTTCCAGGGTAAAAGGCTGCTCGCGCAAAAACTCGTAGAAAAACCCATTCTCGACCGGCGGCCCAATCCCCAGCTTAACGTTCGGGTACAACTCCATGACGGCTGCGGCCAGAAGGTGTGCAGCGGAATGACGGAAAACATAAAGAGCATCAGGGTCTTTGTCCGTCAAAATCTTGAGTTTTACGTTTTGTTCAATCGGGCGTCGCAGATCAACCAGGTAGCCGCCGTCTTCGACCGCATCGCCATAGGAAGTCAGCGAACCATTGTTCGAGTAAATTTTCGCGGCAAACGCGGCATCCGCCAGCCGCGGCGAAATCCCGTGCGCCACGTCATACGGCGTCGTCCCCTTGGGGACATCTTTGACGCTGCCATCCGGAAGTGTGACCTGAATCGTTTCCATATGCTCCAAGCCTGGAAGGAGAAACATCAAGCTTATCGGCGCATCAACTCAGAATCAAGGCGGCCGGAAAGGAAGCCCTGCTTAGTGCTCTTACAACGGCAGCTCGTGCCTCTCGCGCAGGGTTTGGAACGCTGGCTCGGTAGCCAGCCAGTTCTGAAACTCCGCCACATCCGACGGCTTGATGCGGCGGAGCGTTTCGAGAGAGGCCTTCTGATCTCTGTTGAGCGCTTGCGCGATTGCCAGTTGCCGCAGCGGCCACTCCGCTTCCGGTCGGGCCTCCGCCGCGGCGGAAAAATACCGGGCAGCGAGGCGGTATTCTTTCTTGTCCAGCGCGCCCCCGCCGGCTTCGATCGCTCCGACGAAGACTCCGGCCAGAGCGCGTTTGAAAACATCGGAACGCTCCTGCTTCTTTTCCTCGTCCGCGCGGAGCCGCAGGTCGCGAACTTGTCCGAGGGTTCTTGCGTCCTTTTCCGAGCGAGGCGTGTCGGAATTGTCGTCGGCTTGCAATGCTCCGAGGATTTCTCCGCTCAATCGTTCCTGCTCCTCGAACATGTTTCGTTCGCTCTTGATGGCGGCTTGCACGGGTTTCGATTTTCCCAGTTCCTCCGCTTTTGCCCGGAACGCCGTCGTGTCCGCGAGTTCGTGGTACGTCGCCACGATTTGTTTGTATTGCCTCGACGCAGCCAGCGCATCTCTGCTCGCGATGTATTTTTCCGCAGCGGCAACGGCACCCGACAGTTCCGCCGCGATGAATTGTTCATCGCGAGGTTCGCGTTTCTCGCGCATCGACTGAACTCGAAACCACGCGAACGCCTCGTTCATCACCGCTGCCGGAGCCCACTCGTGCCGTCCGTCAAAAACGCGCAGCCAGTGCGGGTAACCCGCTTGCTCCAGCTTGTCCTGCAGAGTGATCAGCTCCGGGTAGTTGAAATCCAGCAAACCGGCTGCGGAAAAAACGGGGAACGCCGTTTCGTTCTGCGGGGAAGAATGTTGAGAGAAACCGGCGCCGCTCAAAAGCACGCCGGCCGCGCATTTGCAGAGTTGCGCGAGTTGGGAAGCGACGCGCGCTCCGCCGGAAAATCCCGCAAAGTAAATCCTCTTCAGGTCGACGTTAAAGCGTTGTTGCGCGTCCTGCAGCATCGCGTCGGCTGCTTCCGATTCAATTTTCCAGGCGCCGTTATGTGAATTATTCGAGCCCAAAACGATGTAGCCGTATCGCTCCGCGGCGTCCTTCATCAACTCGACCGGAATTTTTCCGCGGGCGCCGGGATCGAATGCGAACACGACCGGCCAGGATCGCGCTTCGGAATAAGTCGAAGGCAGGAACACTGCGTACGATTGCTCGGAGTTCCTGATTGAGGTGACGTGTTCCGTGATTTTCCCGGTTTCCGGCTTTTCTTGCGCAGAGCCGGCGGCCGCCAAGAACAGCGAACCCAGGAACAAAAGGAAGGTTTTCACAATTCGAGTATATCGCCGTCAAATTGTCTTTCTGGGCCGGAAAATTCAGGAAGGAAGATTCGGCGCGAATCGGGAATAATATAAGGTTGAGGATCTCGAATGAAACGATTCAGCCTGCTGTTCGTTTTGCTATTCGCCGTGTCCCACGCAATTGCGCAAGAGCCGCAGAAGATAAAGGGTCCGGACGAACGCTACAAGGTGGACATTCTTGTGGTCGTTGCGCATCCGGATGATGAAGGGGCGGTTACGCCGTATCTGGCCCGCGCGATTTACGATTTGCATAAGACTGTGGCGGTGGTTTTTGGCACGCGCGGCGGAAGCGGCGGAAACGACTATCGCCGCGAGCACGGGCCGGCGATGGCGGATGTGCGCGAAATCGAGGCGCGACAGGCTTGCGCAAAACTGGGCATTGACAAAGTCTGGTTTCTCGGCGGAAAAGATACCGCTTCACAAAATGTCTTGAATTCGCTTGCGAACTGGGGCCACGGGCAAAGCCTCGAAGAAATGGTCCGCCTCGTGCGCTTGACACGGCCGGAAATTATCATCACCTGGCTGCCTTCTATTTTCATTGGAGAAAATCACGGCGATCACCAGGCGGCGGGCGTGCTGGCAACGGAAGCGTTCGATCTTGCCGACGATGCGACGGCATTTCCCGCGCAATTGGCGGGCGCGTCAAAGCGGCTCGAACCGTATCTCGAAAATCTGACGCCTTGGCAACCGAAGAAGATTTACTACTTTTCGGACGCGCAAGATTCCAAGCAATTCGCCGGAAAAGGTTTTGCGTATTCGGTGCGCGAAGTTTCTCCTTCCCAGAAAAGGCCCTACTGGCTGCTTGCATTGCGTGCAGCCGAGCCTCACCAGACGCAATTTCCGGAAGAGATCCACCGCTGGTCCAGCTTGAGCGACGAAGAGATACAAAAAGCGATGAACGATCCGAACAAGCTGTGGTGGAGCGAACCGGAGACCCTGATTTTCGGCAAAGCGATGGTGCCCGGGATAAAGGCTGCGGACGACCCGTTTGCAGGAACCGAAGGATCTGTCGACTTTCACACCGAACTACGCACGACAATCATTGGCAGAGAAACTCACCGGACAGAATTGCGTATGGGAGGTCCCTGGGACTTCTACCGCGATTTTCGGAAGCGACACAATTTGGAAAGTTTGCCGTACGCGGCCACTCCGGAGATCGCGATTAAGAGCGGCACGACACTCATGATTCCAATCATCGTGGAGCACTCGCCGGCAATGGGGGCGAGCACTGTGAAGATTACCGTGGAGACGCCCCAAGGCTGGCGCGTGGAAACCGGCGCGGGAAATTTTCAGCTGCCGGTGGAGAAGCTATCCGCGATGCGTGTGGATATTGCGGTTCCGACACTTTCGCGCGAAGAGACGAATTCTTCAAAGCCGCAAGAAATCACCGTCCATGCGGATATGGACGGCAAGTCCATCGGTGAAATCAAAATGAGGGTCGCCTTACAGAACGGCGGCGTGCCCGAGTAGCCCCGCGCACTATTTTTTCGCGCGGGCGGATTCCATCTGTTCCCAGGCAGAATCGGGCACTACGGCAGGAACCGTCAGAATTCGCCGCCGCGGCGCAGCCGAAGTTTCTCAAAATGTCATGATACGACCGAGCGACAAGCCGCACTATCCAACAAAGGTTTAACGGGTTCCGCGCAGGCGCTTTTTTCCCTCCCAAGCGTCCGGCGGGACACGCCGCTCTCCGCAAGACAAGCCGCAACAACGGAGGTAGTCATGTTGTTTCTGTCCCGTCGTTTTTCGCGCAGTTTTTTGTTCGCCTGCGCTTCGCTGGCGTTCGTATGTGTTCCAGCGCGGTCCCAAGACAAACCAAAAGAAAATGAAGCAGTTGGAAAGATTCAGTTGTCTGTGACGCAGATTCCGAAGGCGCCGGCGTCTTTGCCGGTATTGCGTTTGACAGCTCAAAAGCCGCCAACGGAATTTGTACAGGAGACCTTGCGCCGCAAAGATCCGAAGGCGGAGAAACTGGTTCCACTCTCCGAAATGTCGCACCTCTCAAGTAAGGAAGGAAAACTGCCGGAGGAGTTCGTGGGAGCGATGAGTGGAGAACATCTGGGGGGATATGTGAACCTGCGTACAGGCGACGCGGAGATCTATCCATCCATTGCAGAGAAGGGCTCGCCCGCGGAAGAAGAGAGCCGGTTGATAGAGCGTGCAGACGCCCTAGCACGCGAGATTTTTGCGCGGCAAGATCTGTTGCGAAAGGACGAGACGCAGTTCAGTTTCGAGAAGGCGCGCCCGCTCTTTGGAGAGAACGCGGAAAAGGGCGAAAACGGCGGCTCTGTGAAAACCGGGAGTCGTGGGATCTATCTCACCTACGTAACTCTCCGGCGAAGCGTGAACGATCATTTCGTTTACGGGCCAGGTTCGCGAGCGATGGTCGCCGTCGGAAACACAGGAGTCGTCGAAGGCTTCCTGCGGCGATGGAAAACCGCCGCCGTGAGCGGGCAAGCCCGCGAAACGCGCAGCCAGACGGAAGTGGCCAGTGCGATTCGGGCACAATTGCGGCCCATCTCCAGGACGTCCGACGTTGAAGTACTGAACACGGATGTTGCGTACTACGACGGAAATCGCAACTACCTGCAGCCGGTCTACCGATTCACCGCCAGGATTCACGAACGCACGAGGGACAGCGACGATAAGAAAAAGCACGTTGATGACGATTTTGTGATCGGCTACGTGCCAATCGGAAAGCCGCTTGAGCCGATACCGTCTCTGACGAGGCCCCCAGGGGCACTGCCGGCTACGCCGAAAAAGACTTCCAGCCCGGCAAAGCCGGGCGATCCCACCGTAGGGCGGTACGTCGTGCGCAACGACGACCCCAACTGGGTCGCAAATGCCAACGAGTTCATGGCCGGTCTGGACACTTTCTTCGGCAATTTCTTCTTCACCAATTCCCAATATTTCTGGGCCGAGCCCTTCGAGTTCAACACCAATGAGGCCAGTTTCATCAACAGCGTGAACATAGCCGACAACGAAGTGCACGGTGACTGGTGGTTATTCTCGACGCTGAAGAATTGCTGCGATTTGGTGGACATTACAGCGATCCCCGCTTCGGAGGGTTATGGCGCGGCAAATCACGGCTCCTTGGACTATTGGGTCCTGCATTCCTGCGAAGTGGTGCCGTCGGCGATCGACGCCCCCTGCCAGACGGACAACCGTCCATGGTGGACGCCTTGGTTCAACGTCTTTCAAGGGTTGCATACTGTCGTGGGCTACCGGACGATCATGTGGATCGATGATGATGTGACAGGGCCATATGCGGTTTCCCTGCGCTTCGGCGCCCCAGTGGTGTCGGCATGGTTCAACGCAACGACCAGTGCGGCCGGATATCAGGGGAATCCCACTTTTGGCGCGCACTGCGGCCGCACACCTCCGATGGGACGGCCATCCACGGTCAGCGTTTGCGGACGGCAAAACGACTGGGTGTACGACACTTCCGCCCTGCCGCCGGCAAATTGTGTGATCAATTTCTGGCAGCCGAACTAGCAGGCATGCCATTAGCTGCTGCATGCGCGCACTATTTTTTCGCGCGGGCGGATTCCATTTGCTCCCAAACGGCTTCGGGCAACATGGAAAGGTCGTTGAATTCTCCGGCGCCGCGTAGCCACTGGCCGCCGTCGATGACCACGCACTCGCCGTTGATGTACTCGGACATATCGCTGATCAAAAATGCGGCGAGGTTTGTGAGTTCTTCGTGGCGGCCGAAACGCTTCAGCGGATGTTTGTCGCGCGAGTGATCTTCAAATTGTTTGGAAGGTATCAACCGCGACCACGCACCTTCGGTCGGAAATGGCCCCGGCGCAATCGCATTCAACCGAATGTGATATTTCGCCCACTCGACGGCGAGCGAAGTCGTCATCGCAAGGACGCCGGCTTTCGCGCAAGCGGAAGGAACGACAAAGCCGGAACCGCAATTCGCGGAAGCGTACGTCGTAACAATGTTCAGAACGTTGCCGCCGAGTTTTTGCGCAATCCAGCGTTTGCCGAAAGTTTGTGTGCAGTGGAACGAACCATTAAGTACGATGCCGACAACCGCGTTGAACGCGTTGGGGCTGAGCGATTCCGTCCGCGCCATGAAATTTCCGGCGGCGTTGTTCACAAGCGTGTCGATACGCCCGAATTGTTGATCCGCCGCCGCCGCTGCCGTTTCGACGGCGGCAGGATCGCGAACGTCGCACGTTGCGTAGGCCGCTGAGCCGCCGGTGCGATGAATTTCGTCGCAGACTTCTTTCAACGGTTCTTCGCGGCGGCCAACGACGAACAGATGCGCGCCGAGTTCGGCAAAACGCAGAGCCATGGAGCGGCCGAGACCCGAACCGCCTCCGGTAAGAAAAATAGCGCGGTCTTTGAGCAAATCTTTTTGAAACATCGTTCACCTCAAGTCGAGGACAAACCGGAATGCTAGAAGAGTACGTGGCCCTTATGGGAAAAACAAAATTCAGTTCGGATGCATTTCCGCGGGGATGGGGCGTCCCATCGCTTTGGCGTATTCTGCTGCGAAAAGTGTGCTGGAGGGGAATTCTTCCGTGAGTTCGCGCAAAAGTTTCTGAGCGAGTTCATTCTTCTTCTCGCGGCGAGCCGCGAGGGCAAGCAAGATTTGTGCAAACGGCTTCAGATACCGGCCGTGGTCGGCGGCTTGCTGCATCTGTTCCATGCCAAGCTTTTTGTCGCCGTGAATATCTCCGAACCACAGCATGAATCGCGTGCCGGCACTGAGACTGCCGATGATGTAATTCGCACAGCCGAGTGCGACGTTTGCGTCCAGGGCCTCCGGACGCTGGCCGAGCAATACTTTTGCATCCTTGTTTGCTTCCTTGATCATTTTCAGCGCGTCAAGCTGCTTCTTTTCGAGAACGCTGTCGGCGTTCGATTCCATGCCCGCGGCAATCGTGAGAGCAAAAAGCGCTTCGGGATCCTTCGGCTTTTGCACCAGACGCGTTTTGGCAAGGGCGCGCGCGTTGGTTAGGGCGCCGCGGAAATCCTTCATGCGTTCCGCATCCGGTTTGCCGTCGATGCCGTGAAGAAATCTCTTTTCGTTCAGAAAAAAATCGCTGGTGAGCACGCCCTGGCGGTACATCTCTTCAAAAAGATAACTGGCGGCGATAGCCGCTTGCGGGAAAGGTTCGCCGGGATGAGCGTTGGCCCAGGAATGAAATGTTTCGCGCGCTTCAGGAAAATGCTGCGTGTAGAGCAAGCGGAAGCCTTCGCTAAGTTCAGGGACATCGGAAAGGCCCGCGCCGGATGCGGGCGCGTCTTCGGCGCGCACCGGACCGCAGACTGCGAAAATCGCCAGCAAGACTGCGGCAGAGCCGTGCATAAAAAGCGCCAGCGATCCTCGCATTAAAAAAGTCCTGGAACGAAGCGGGGTTTGGATGACATGGCGGCGCGATATTGCGGATCGGCGAACAAAACTTTCTCTTCGGTGGCGAGCCGCTGCGAAAGAACGATGGCGTGAGCTAGCGAACCCGCGATTGCAGTGATCCATGCGGTGTGAATCATCGGGAGAAAGAACATTTCGAGAAAGACCGCGGCGTAATTCGGATGGCGAACGTAGCGGAAAGGACCGGTGGTAACGACGCCGAGTTTAGTCGAGTCCATGACCTGCACATTCCAGTGTTCGCCGAGAGTGCGGATGACCCACCAGCGAATGACGTTCGCGACGAGAAACAGAACGAACGAAATCACACTGAGCCAGGGAATGAACGCGCGGTGAAGAAAAACGACTTCGACGGCGGCGCCGATGAGAACCGCAGTGTGCAGCAAAACCATCCAGAGAAATTTCGGGTCGGTGACTTTTGCTCCGCCGTCGGCAACGATCTGTTTTTGATGGCGCTTGGAGATTTGCAACTCGACGATGCGCAGAGCCGCAACGGCGAGCAATAAGCCGAGAAACGCGATGACCGTTATTGGCATTGTGACTGCTATTGCCATTGCAGCAGAAGAAATTCGGCGCTGAAGCCGGGACCAAACGCGCCGGCAAAAGCCAAATCGCCGGGTTCGAGAGGCCGTTTTTCCAGCCACTCCTGAAGAATAAAAAGGATGGTGGCGCTCGACAGATTGCCGACGTTGCCGAGGATATCCCAGGAGGGCTGCGTGTCGGCTTTGGTGAGGCCCAGGGCTTGTTCGACATTCGAAAGCAGACGCGAGCCGCCGGGATGCAAAATCCAGCCTTTGATGTCGTCTTGCGTGAGGCCGCGGCGCTTGAAGAAGCAGTCGACGAGTTCCCGTATTTTCGCGCCAATCATTTCCGGCACGTCTTTCGAAAGAAGAATGTGAAAGCCAGAATCGCGGAGGTCAAAGCCCATGGCGCCGAGGGAATTGGGAAAGGTGTAGGTTTCCGAAGAAAGAATTCTGGGGCCTTTGTTGGGTTTGCCGGTGACAACAACGGCGGCGGCGCCATCACCAAAAAGAATCGAAGAAATTAGGTTCGCCTGGGAAATATCCTTGCGCTGGAAGGTCAGCGAAGGAAGTTCGACGGCGACGATCAAGACATTGCGGCCCGGATAGGCCTGGATGAAATCCGCGGCGCGGGCAAGGGCCATGGCTCCCGCGGCACAACCGAGTTCGGTGAAAGGCATGCGGCGCACGTCCGAACGGAATCCGAGCAGCTCAATTAGATGCGCGTCGAGGGACGGAATCATGAAGCCGGTGCAGGAGACGGTGATGATGAGGTCGATGTCCTCGGGCTTCAGGCCAGCGCGCTCAAGACATTTTTCCGTGGCTTCGACGCCAAGCTTGATGGCGTGCTCCATGTATTCGTTGTTCGTTTGGGCGAGGGCGCGTGGCTCGATGGTGTATTCGATGGGGAAAATGGAGTGGCGCTTGTGGACGTTGGCGTTGTCCACGATGGACATCATGGCTTCGAGGCGGCGCTCGGGAATGTCGAACACCTTGCCCATGTAAAACTTCACGTCATCGCGCGTCATGGTATGCGGTGGAACGGCGGTAGCGGTGGCCGCAATGGCGCAAGGATGGGCATAGCCGGTCTTGGCGGAGATGGTCACGGTTCGATTGTGTCTTTCTGGCACGGGAACTAGAACCCCTGTGCCGGGTCGGGCTGGTGAGATGCCCCTGTACTTACTATAAGATGCGGTGGACCGCAGGGCGCGCCGCACTCGTGGCGGACACTCTACCTCAAATTGCGGAATCTTTGCAGTCCTGTGACATCCCTATTATACGTTGAGGTAAGCTACCCCGGCTATGATTAGGCTAACTGCTGTTTGCCCCAATTCTTCTGTTTCCCTCCGGCATTTAACCACTTTGGTAGTCGTTCTATTCCTCGCTTGGCCCGTGTGTGCCCACGAGAAGGCGCCCGTATTGGTGATGGTTTCGGTGGACGGAATGAAGCCGGAGTACGTCACGCAAGCCGACGAGCATGGAGCGAAAGTGCCGAACTTGCGGCGGATGATGAAGGAAGGAACTTATGCCGAGGGGGTGCAGGGAGTTGTGCCGACGGTGACGTATGCGAGCCACACGGCGCTGGTGACGGGAGTGTGGCCGGCCAAGCATGGAATTTATGCGAACACGCTGTTTGATCCGCTCGATAAGGGGAAGGCGGCATGGTATTGGTATGCGGAAGATATACGTGTGCCGACGATTTGGGATGTGGCGCGCGAGGCGGGGCGAACGACGGCGAGCGTGCAATGGCCGGCGACGGTGGGAGCGAAAATAACGTGGGACATTCCGGAACTTTGGCGCGCGGGCGATGACAACGATCTAAAACTGATTCGCGCGGTGAGCACGCCGGGATTGCTGGAGGAGGCGGAAAAAGAGATTGGCGCGTTTCGCGGCGGAATCGATAGTGCCGTGGAAGCGGATGAAGTGCGGGCGAAATATGCGGAATGGATTTTAGAGAAAAAGCGGCCGGGATTGCTGCTGCTGCATTTGCTGGCGCTCGATCATCTGGAGCATGAGACGGGATTGTATTCAGCGGAGGATCTTGGCGCGCTGGAGCGGCTGGATGCGGCGATCGGGAAATTGCGCGCGACGGCGGAGCGGGTGTTTGGCGGGCGCGTGATTTTTGCGGTAGTAAGCGACCACGGATTTGTGAATGTGGAGAAGCAAGTGAATTTTGGGCCGGCGTTTGTGCAAGCCGGGCTTATAACGCTGGACGCGAAAGAAGAAGTGACGGACTGGAAGGCGTTTCCGTGGGTGACGGGCGGGTCGGCGGCGATTGTGTTGAAGGATCCGGAAGATGAACGGGTTGCGGCGCAAGTGCGGGGCTTGCTGGCGAAATTGGCGGGTGATCGAGCAAGTGGGCCGTCAAATGGAATTGATCGCGTGCTCGAAGCGGACGATTTGCATGCGCGCGGCGGATATCCGACGGCTTCTTTTTTTGTGGGACTGAAGCCGGGATTTAAGACCGGCACTTCGCTGACGGGAACGATGGTGCAGACGGTGAAAAAAGGCGGCGCACACGGCGCGCTGAACGATTTGCCGGAGTTGCGGTCGTCATTCTTCGTTGTGGGGCCGGCAGTGGCGGCGGGGAAAGATTTGGGAGTGATTGATATGCGGAGCATTGCGCCGACGCTGGCAGGGTTGGTGGGATTGCAGATGCCGACGGCGGACGGGAAGAATTTGTTGCCGTAATTGCGGCGGGACTGCTGGTCACAGTGGCTGCAAGAGTTATTTTCATCCAGTCAAGGTCCCTCCGCTTTGTCCCGACAGGAGAAGCCGGGACTCCCGACGGGGATCACAGAGAAGCCTTCAAGTCCGGCGAAGCATGCCGAAGGAGAGCGGAGATGAATCGAAACCTTTTTCGAGCCGTTCTTGCGGCCGCGATACTGGGTGCCGCTGTTTTTGCTGGTGCCGCAGAAGACAAACCGGCTTGGAAAGTGGCGGAAGGCGATTTCGTTGCGAAGGATTTCAAGTTTCGGTCGGGAGAGTCGCTGGCGGAGTTGAAGTTGCATTACCGGACGCTGGGAGCGCCGAAGCGAGATGCGCAGGGACGCGTGACGAACGCAGTTTTGATTCTGCACGGGACGGGCGGAACGGGGGCGCAGTTTTTGTCGCCGCAGTTTGCGAATGAATTGTATGGCGCGGGGCAGCCGCTGGACGTAGCGAAATATTTCGTGATTTTGCCGGATGGAATCGGACACGGAAAATCTTCCAAGCCGAGCGACGGGATGCATGCGAAATTTCCGTCGTACGACTACGACGACATGGTGGCGGCGCACCATTTGCTGCTGACGCGCGGATTGGGTGTTGAACATTTGCGGCTGATTTTCGGGACGTCGATGGGATGCATGCACTCGTTTGTGTGGGGCGAGACGTATCCGGATTTTATGGACGCGCTGATGCCGATGGCGTGTTTGCCGGTAGAGATTGTGGGGCGAAATCGCGTGTGGCGGAAAATGGTGATGGACGCGATTCGCCAAGACCCGGAATGGAAGGGCGGCGAGTACACAGAAGAACCGAAAGCGGCCGTGCGCGTGGCGCTGGATTTTCTGATTATTGCGGGGAGCGCGCCGATTCCGATGCAGAAGAGTTTGCCAACGCGCGATGCTGCGGACAAATTTGTAGCAGATTATTTCGCGCAGCACGCGAAGGATTTGGATGTAAACGACTTCTTGTATCAAGTGAATGCTTCGCGGAATTACGATCCTTCGCCGCAACTGGAGAAAATTACGGCGCGCGTGCTGTGGATGAATTCGGCCGACGACTTCATCAATCCGCCGGGACTCGGAATCGCGGAGCTCCAAGCGAAACGCCTGAAGAATGGAAAGTTTCAGCTGATCCCCGAGAGCGATCAGACGCACGGGCACGGGTCGCACACCTGGGCAGTGCTGTGGAAAGATCCTCTGGCGGAGCTGCTTAAAGCCAGTGGCCAGTGAGGAAGAGTAGGAACAAAAAGCCCCCACCCCCATCCTTTGGGCAATAGTGCGCAACCGCTTGAAAATAGGGGAGATGTGGCGTGCCCTGCGCAAGAACGGGAAACGCCTCGAGGAGCCAGATTGCCTGAGCTACCTATAGAACCCGCCTATTTTTCCAGGTAGTCGGTTTGGAATTTTTCGTTGCCGCTTAGCTGTACGATCACGGCGCTTTCCTTGGCTGCGACAAAATGAGGGATGCCGGCCGGAATGACGACGAAACTCCCCGCGGCGTAGCCCTGCAGCTTCGCAGGGTCGAATTTCGCTCCCTCGCCCAGATACCAAGTGCCCTCGATGACGGTAACCAGTTCATCTTGCGGATGTGTATGTGCAAGGGCGCGCGCGCCCGAGGGTATTTTCACTCGATCGATCCAAGCGCCGCCTTGGCTGGAGTCGCCGAGCAGATGCGCTCGCTGTCTGCCGTCGGTGTAGTAAGGGGGCGTAAACCACCGTATCTTGTCCGGGGTTAACGCGACGATTTCTTTCTTGTTCTGGGGCGGCGAGGAGGTTGGCCACGCGAGTGCCGTGAAGATTAGGACGGCGGCGGATGCAGGAAGGATCCTTTTCATTTCCCTCTCCCGGTCCCGGGCTGCTTTGGTTCGCAGCGGGGTTTGCTTGCGGAATTGTAATGGCTGGACGGCAATCGTAGGAAAACAAAAGTTAGCCTGGACAGAAGAGGACGCGATCGAATCGCGTGCCTCTGCCTAACCCCGCGCGGGCCCTTCGCCGATCAGGGTAGGCAGAAGTGCCTGCGCTACTGGGCGGCTTCCTGGGAGGCGCGGATTTCCTGCCAGCGGCGGGGGCGCTTGCTGAACTGCAAAACTTTTTTGCGGAGGCGGATGGTTTTGGGCGTGATTTCGACGTATTCGTCGTCGGCGATGAATTCGATGGCTTGTTCGAGGCTGAGTTCGCGGTGCGGAATGAGGCGAATGGCTTCGTCGGCGGAAGAGGAGCGCATGTTGGTGAGCTTCTTTTCGCGCGTGACGTTGACTTCCATGTCCTGTTCGCGGGAATTTTCGCCGATGATCATGCCTTCGTAGACGTCGATGGTGGGGCCGACGAAAAGTTCGCCGCGTTCCTGGAGGCCCCAGAGCGCGTAGGCGGTGCTGACACCGGCGCGGTCGGCGACGAGCGCGCCCGTGGGACGCAGCGCCATGTCTCCGCCGTAGTCGATCCAGCCTTCGAAGATGGAGTGAATGAGCGCGGTGCCGCGCGTGTCGGTGAGAAGCTGGCTGCGGAGGCCGATGAGGCCGCGCGAGGGAATTTTGAATTCGAGGCGGACGCGGCCGGAGCCGTGATTGCTCATCTTGGTCATTTCGCCGCGGCGGGAGCCGAGCGTTTCCATGATGATGCCGATGAAATTGTCGGCGACGTCGATGACGACGCGCTCCTGCGGCTCGAGTTTGCGGCCGTTTTCATTGCGAATGACGATTTCGGGCTTGCCGACCATGAGCTCGAAGCCTTCGCGGCGCATGGTTTCGATCAAGATGGCGAGCTGGAGTTCGCCGCGGCCGAGAACGCGGAAGGATTCGGGCGTGTCGGTATCTTCGACGCGAATGGAAACGTTGGTGAGCAATTCTTTTGCGAGGCGGTCGCGGAGGTCGCGTGAAGTGAGGTAGCTGCCTTCGCGGCCAGAGAGCGGGCCGCTGTTGACGGTGAAAATCATGGCGAGCGTGGGCTCGTCAATGATGAGCGGCTCGAGCGGCGAGGGGTTGTCGAGATTGATGATGCTTTCGCCGATCTGGATGCCTTCGACGCCAGCGATGGCGACGATGTCGCCCGCAACGACTTGTTCGGCTTCATCGCGTTCGAGGCCGCGGAAAGTGAAGAGCTTGGTGATTTTGGTGTTCTGAATCTTTCCGTCGAGCTTGCTGATGCCGACTTCTTCGCCGCGATTGAGCACGCCGTTGAAGACGCGGGCGATGGCGATGCGGCCGAGAAATTCGGAGTAGTCGAGATTCATGACCTGGAGCTGCAGCGTGGCCGTGGGATCGGCGGCGGGAGCGGGAATTCTGGCGACGATGGTTTCAAAGAGGGGCAAGAGATCCTTGGAACCGTCGCCCTCCTTGCGATGCGCGACACCTTCGCGCGCGTTGGTGTAGATGACGGGAAAATCGAGCTGGTCTTCGGTGGCGTCGAGGTCGATAAACAGATCGTAGATTTCGTCGAGGACTTCCTTGGCGCGCGCGTCGGTGCGGTCGATTTTGTTGAGCACGACGACGGGCGGAAGTTTGGCGGCGAGGGCTTTTTGGAGGACGTAACGGGTTTGCGGGAGCGGGCCTTCGCTGGCGTCAACGAGAAGGACGACGCCGTCAACCATGCGGAGGGCGCGTTCGACTTCGCCGCCGAAGTCGGAGTGGCCGGGCGTGTCGACGATATTGATTTTGGTGTCGTGGAAAAACAGCGCGGTGTTCTTGGCGAGAATGGTGATGCCGCGTTCGCGCTCGAGATCGTTCGAATCCATGACGCGCTCGATCAGTTCCTGGTTGGCGCGAAAGATGCCGCTCTGGCGGAGCATGGCGTCGACGAGAGTGGTTTTGCCGTGGTCGACGTGGGCGATGATAGCGATATTGCGGATTTGCTGATTCATAAGTCTTTTATTTGCCTATAGATACAAAAATAGCCCCGACTCGGTCGGGGCCCGGAAAATCTTCCCTCGACAACATTGTTCGGTGACTTCCAGACGTGCGGCCGTGCAAAGAATAGTTTACCAGAGATGGGCGAGAAGGTCAGCAGGCGTATATATCGCTTTTGCAGATTCGACTGTATGATTTGGACGCTTTTTCTGCGAAAGAAAAAAGAAGCGGAGCTGGAAACCGATGAAGCGAATTGAGTTTTTGTTTTGCGCGGTGAGTTTGCTGATGGCGTCGGCCGCACCGATGTCCACAGCGGCACAGGAGGCGAAGCGGCCGGACCTGGCGGCGTTGTTTGACAAGCGCGAGGCGATGGTTCCGGTGCGGGACGGAGCGAAGCTGCACACGGAAATTTACACGCCGAAGAATGCGAAGGAGCCGTTGCCGATTTTGTTTGAGCGGACGCCGTACGGAATTTCCGCGGCGAACAAGGGGATGAGTTATTCGCTTTACCGGTACGCGCACATGTTTGCGGACGGATATATCTTTGTGTTTCAGGATATTCGCGGGCGATACGGGTCGGAGGGCAAATTTGAAATGCTGCACACTTCGCCGGATGCGGGCGACGCGAAGGGCGTGACGGAGAGCACGGATACGTACGACACGATCGAATGGCTTATGAAAAACGTGCCGAACAATAACGGGCGCGTGGGAATGAACGGGATTTCGTATCCGGGATATCTGGTGACGATGGGAATGGTGAATCCGCATCCGGCGCTGAAGGCGGTGTCCGAGCAGGCTTGCATGGGCGATACGTGGCTCGGCGATGATTTTTTTCACAACGGAGCGCTTCGCTTGAGCTACGGATTCGAATACACGGCTTTGCTGGAAACTTCGAATGAGAATTTCAGTTTTGCGTTCGACAGTTTTGACATGTACGACTTCTATTTGCGGCTGGGCGCCCTTTCGAATGCGAACGCGAAATATTTTCACGGAAAGATTCCGACGTGGAATGAGTTTGTGTCGCATTCAAGTTACGACGAATTCTGGAAGCGGCACGCGGTTGCGGCGACGCTGCACGAGCCGACCGTGCCGAATCTGAACGTGGCTGGATGGTGGGACCAGGAAGACATGTTTGGGCCGCTGATGACTTATGCGCGGCTCGAAAAATCAGACAAGAAGAATTACAACTTTTTGGTGGCGGGGCCGTGGAATCACGGTGGCTGGGCGCATGGGCCGGGAAAGTCGCTGGGTGACATTCCCTTTCACAACGAAACCGGCACATATTTCCGCGAAAAAATTGAAGCGCCGTGGTTCGCGTATTGGCTGCACGACAAGGGAAGCTTGCCGGTGAAGGAAGCGACGCTGTTTCAGACGGGAAGCGATACCTGGACTTCGTTCGATGCGTGGCCGCCGCGCGGGGCGCAGACGAAGAATCTTTATTTCCGCGAAGACGGAAAACTTTCGTTCGAAGCGCCGAAGGCGACGGGCGCCGATGCAGCGGACAGTTATGTGAGCGATCCGGCGCATCCGGTTCCGTATCGTCACCGGCCGGTGGACCAGACGTATCCGGAAGACCATCCCGGAAGCTGGTTCACGTGGTTGGTGCAGGACCAAAGGTTCGTGGACAATCGGCCGGATGTGTTGACGTGGAAGACGGAGCCGCTGAAAGAAGACGTGACGGTCGCCGGAAATGTCGTTGGGAAACTTTTTGCGTCAACGACGGGGAGCGACGCGGACTGGGTCGTGAAGCTGATCGATGTGTATCCAGAAAAAATGGAAGAAGACTGGAAGCTTTCCGGGTTCGAATTGATGATTGCGGAAGAGATTTTTCGGGGACGTTACCGGAATTCGTTCGAAAAGCCGGAAGCGATTGCGCCGAATCAGGTGACACCGTTCACGGTGGATATGCACAGTTCGAATCACGTGTTCAAAAAGGGCCACAGGATCATGGTGCAGGTGCAGAGTTCATGGTTTCCGCTGTACGACCGAAATCCACAGAAATTCGTGCCGAATATTTTCGAAGCGAAAGACGGCGACTACCAGAAAGCCACGCAGACGATTTATCGTTCGGAGAAATATCCGTCGAATGTTGCGGTGGATGTCCTGCCGTAGGTTCGAAACAAGGGAGAAACCGCGGCGCTCAAAAAAGAGTCGCCCTGCCCGGCGGCCTATTTCTTGCGGATGTAGGTGAAATCGTATTCGACGTTCCAGGTTTTTCCGTTGTCGGTCGAGCCCTGGCTGAATTGGCGCACTTTGTCCGGGCCAAGCGCGAAAAACTGCAGATGGCGTTTGAGTTTGGAGCCGTCGGGCTGAGGGAGCTCGTCGGTCCAGTAATCCATCACGCCGTCTTTCAAGCCGCCGTAAAAGAAAATATTTCCGCCGACATTATCCACCCAAAATTGTTCCCAGCGCTCGAGGGATGAATTGTAGATGTTGTAGCTCTTGCCGGAATAGGGATTGCCGTTGCTCTGCCAGTTTTCGACGATGACGCAGTCGGCGAGAGTCTTTTCGATCCTGCTTTGGCCGGCGGAGACGGCGCCCGCCGTGGTTTCGACGTTCCATTCGCCGACCCAAAAATCGAACTGACGATTTTCCGGCTTGTATGTGCACGGCTTCAAATTGCGACTGGCTTGCTCGATGAGCTTTAGAAAACCCGCGTCGGAGCGAAGGGCTTCCAAATAAGGATCGGAAGTGAGTTGCTCGGGCTTGTTGTAGCCGGCTCGCATGGCCTTTTCGAGGTGCTCGAACGCTTTGTCCAATTCCTTTTTCTGTGCGAAGACCGTGGCAATCGAATACTCCGCGTAAGGCGGGGGCGCTCCCGCGGCGAGCGCTTTCTGGTAGACCGCAAGCGCGCGATCGAGCTGTCCAAGTTCTTGCAAGGAAGTGCCGAGACGAAACCAGAGGCGCGGAATTTCGGGATGCGCTTGCGTGAGCTTTAGGTAGAGTGCAGCGGACTTTGTCCAATCCTTCGCGTCGTAGGCGGCATTTGCTTCTGAAGAAAGGGCAGCGTCCGGGGCAAGTTGCCGGGCGCAGACACTACGACAAAGAGAAAGGCAGAAACAGCAGGCCAATATGAACCGAGAAATGTTCATAGACAAACTCCATTCGAGGATTAGGTTGCTATGGAAGATTTAGACGCAGACAGCGAACAAAGGGGGCGGACAAAAAAATCGGGGAAAGCCTGCAAGGGCTTTCCCCGGTCTTCTGCTGGGCGAACCTGGCAGGCGCGGCTTAAAAGACGAGCTTCAGGCCGAGTTCGATATTCCGGGCGCCACCGTTAAACGCATGGCTGTTGAGAAACGCCGGGCTGGAATTGACGAAAATGTAGCCCGCGTTCAGAGGATTCGCGTTTGTATTTTGATCGATGGTGCCGTTGTTGGTCGGCAAGCCGATGCTGAAATTGCGGTGATTGAAAGTGTCGTAGGTTGCCGCCCGAAATTGCAGCGAGAACCGTTCATTGATCTTGGTGGTCTTGAACACGCTCATGTTCCAGACGTTGAGGCCTGGCGTGCTGATGGTGTTGCGGCCCAGAGTGGAAACGGTGCCGACTTCGGCCTGGACGAAACGCGCGTTGGGGTCCAAAGCGACGTAGCCGACTATGTTTGCGTCGCTCTGAACACCGCCGGCAAAACATTGCCATACGCCGTCTTGGTCCTGATTGACGAAGGAAACTGCGCCACCCGCACCGGAATTGCAGATGCCTTCAACGCCAGTGCCGGTTCGACCTGTACCCGACGGATTGAGAATTGCCCGATCACCAGCGGCGTCGCCATTGGCGTTTGCGTCGCTTCCCGAAAGGGCCGTGACCGGTTGTCCGCTTTCAACGAGATAGGAACCGTTCCATTCCCATCCGTGAGCGAGGACCTTGAGGAATCCGTTGCTGGTGCTGATATTCGGCAGGTCGTATACAAACGTCAGTGCCAGTTTGTGGGTAAGGTCGAGCGCGGAACGTCCTTTTTCATTCGCGAAGTTGAAGCCGTCCTGTGCACGGCGCGGATTCACGAAGCTGCTGAAGAGTTCGTTCGTTGCGTTGTCAATGTTTTTGGAGAAGGTGTAGTTCGTACGGAAGTAGATCCCCTTCGTGAAGCGGTGCTGGAAGTCCACGGATACTCCGTGATAGGTGTTCCAACCAACCGGAGGAAAGGTCGTCAGGTTGCCGAAGAATCCACCCGCCGACAGCGGTTGAGGATTGAAGTTGTCAAAGCTCTGCAGAGTGCTGGCGGGAGCCGCGATAGTCCCCGGAACCTCGGATTCGCTGAAAAACGTCGGAAGGGGTGCGATACCGCCGCCTGGAACGCTGGGATCGAAAGCGGACGCGGAGTTCAGGCGCCGCTGCACGGGCAACTCCAGGCCACGAGTTCCAACGTAACGGATTTCGATGCTGGAATTGCGGAACAGTTCGTGCTGGACGCCGAGCGACCAGGTAAGAACCTTGGGCGAGACGTGATCTGGAATCAAATTCGCGGTCGCCGCTTTTGCGTCGTCCGCGGTCGCCGGGGGAACGTTCACCTGCAACAATCCGCCACCTGCCAAGAAACCGGTTCCGGTGGCACACCAGGCCGGCGGGTTTGGCAGGGCGCAGGTTACAGACGGCTTCTGTTCGGTCTGCAGTTGCGGTGGCAGGCTGTTGATGGCGAAGTTGTTGGGGACGACGTCATAGGCGATCTGGAATCCGCCTCGGATGGCCCACTTGCCGTTGCCGTGCGGATCGTAGGCAAAGCCTACGTGCGGCCCGAAATTATTCTTGTCCGAATGGGGCTTGCGGAAGATCAGGCCAAGGGCCGGGTCGTCGGAAATTGCATTCAACGCCTGGTCGCCTTCGGCTCTGGGAACGCCAGTGTACTCGTAGCGAAGGCCAAGGTTGAGCGTGAGACGGGGAGTGACCTTCCAATCGTCCTGTACGAACCAGTAGAGGGCGTTGTAATTGTCGGCGACGGTTCCCGATCCTGCGCCGCGCAATGCACCGTTCAGTCCGTTCGGAATACGGTCGTTGATGAACGTGGCGAGATCGCTGTAATCCCATTCACCGCGGGCGCGGGGCAGATCGTTTGTCGGAGCAATGTACTTCCGGCCTTCGACACCAAACTTAAAGGTGTGTTTGCCGCGGATCGTCGTGACGTTGTTCGAGAGCTGATAAATATTCTGGACGTAACCTTGCGGAGCAAGGCTGAAGGGTCCGACGTTACTTCCGAATTCGTCGATTTCAACGTTCGGGAAATTGGAGAACTGACCAGGAACCGTGAGGTTAGGTCCGTTCAAGCGAGAGACAGAAGCGCGAAACTCATTGATCCAGCGCGGGCTGATGCTCCAGGCGTCGGTAAAGAGGCCCTTGCGGGCGTCCGCGCTCTGGGTGCCGGTGAACTGCGCTTGCGGCTGAACGGGGTTGACCTGAGGCAGACGCAGACGGTCATAGAGGAAACGACCGCGGAGCTGGTGCTTGCCGAGGTTTGCATCGCCGTTCACGGTGAAATCGTGCTGGTTCGAAAACGCCGGCGCAACGGACTGGAAGGTACCAACGTCGATTGCTTCTCCGTTCACGCAAGCAAAGGATGCGACGGTATCACCGGAACCCGTGTTGCAATGCGCTCTTCCGTTGGAAGTAGGCGCGAGCGGGAATTGGGCAAGGATTTCGCCGACCGAGGCATCGGGATTGAGAGCTTCTAGCTGCGCGAGGCCTGCGGCAGTCGGCATCGTCACGGAAGCGCCGGAAGAGGCCAATCCTTCGTTCTGGAATTCATAGGCGCCGAAAATGAAGAGCTTGTCGTGCTTGATGGGGCCACCCATGCTGGCGCCAAAACGGTTGTAGTCGAAACGGTCCTTGTCGGTTGCTGCGCCGCTTTCGATACGTTGCTTTTGCAGATTGTCCGCCGCGTCATAATTGCGGTTGCGGTTGAATTCCCAGGCGGAACCGTGCCAGTTGTTCGTTCCGGATTTGGTGATGATGTTGAAGATGCCGCCTGCGGAGTGACCATATTCCGCGCTGAACTGATTGGTCAAAAGCGAAAACTCCGCGACCGATTCCTGGATAACCGGTTGCACAGGGCCGTTTACGTCGATGCGGTTGTCGTCGACGCCGTCGATGTTGAAGCCGTTAAAGCGCGGACGCGTGCCGCCGATGGAGCCGCCGGAACCCAAAACGCCGCCTTGCTGCGTCGTCGTACCCGGTGCGAACACGGCGAATTCCTTTACGTCGCCGCC
>Ga0247693_1000025_pt1 | contig 62381 bp, 50 predicted proteins | sample CNK34_metaG_FD_182712 | JGI IMG/M metagenome (GOLD analysis project Ga0247693, IMG submission 182712) | Soil microbial communities from Purdue University Martell Research Forest, Indiana, United States - CNK34 | ecosystem: Environmental > Terrestrial > Soil > Temperate forest > Bulk soil... | reverse complement strand
TACGCATCATCGCTTTTTGAATAATTACCTGGAATCGAAGGGCGCGAAGAAAGTGGATTTATCGCCGTTCGCGAATCTGAAGAGCAGCACGGCGACAGGAGCGCGGCAGATTGGGCGGTTGACGAACCTGACGCAGCTCACGGTGGATACCAGCTGGTGGACGCGTTACCGAAGCACGACAAATCCGGATTTGGGCGCGTCGTTTGCGAACGCGGTACCGAGTCTGGCGAAAGGGCAATTCACCGCGATTCCGAGAACCGATGCGGACCTGGGGACTAGTTCGCTGAGTGATGACAATTCGCAATCGATCGACAACCGGTTGAAGGCGATTGCGTTTACGGCGGGATTCCACTTTGCGTTTATCGAGCAGGGCGGAACGAGTTTGTACGCGGCGCTGGCGCAACAGGCGTCGAGCCTGGAAGTGCTGCGCATTTTGCTGAGCATCGGCGGGTCGGAAACTATGCATTTCCAGACGTGGCAGGACAAAGCCGGGAATGCGACGCCGCTGACGTTTACGGATCCCGTAAACAAGTCCACGGTGACGTTCGACGACCTGACGCAGAATCAGCCGGAAGATTTGCAGGCGAACCTGATCATGCCGGAGCCTTGCGATTTTCTGGACAAGGGTCTGGAGGCGGTGTCGATCATTCGGCCGACGTCGAGAAAACTGGGCGGCGCTGTAGCGACAGCGAAAAGTTTTCAGGACGACGGATTGTTCGTCAATCAGCAGCCAGAGTTCGTTAAAACATTTTTCCGATTGGCGGAAGAAGCGGACGAAGCCCGCCGGGAATTTTAGAGGCGAGCGAAATAGCGGTTGATGTTCGGCGAAAACGGAAAAGGCTCCTGCTTGAATGCAGGAGCCACTTTTCGCCTGATACCGTGTGACGGTGCTCGACAAAGATAGGGACAAAAGAAGGAAAGAAAAGAACGGATCTAAAGACCCGCCACTACAGTTTGGAGCGGGTGCAGAGGATGTCGGCGTAACCGGCGGAGCCGAGGCTGCTGTTGATAGCGGAATCGTCTTCGACGAGTTGAGCGGATTCACGGGTGAGCAGGTGGATGTGGAATCCGCGAGTGCGGAAAAAAGCTAGCAAAGCGGCGGGATCGAAGCCGAGTTCGCGAAGGCCGTCGGGGGAGTATTCGAAACAGACGCTGACTTCCGGAAAGTTTCCGAGCGTGGCGGACATTCCTTCGCAGACCATTGGCTCGTAACCCTGCACGTCAATTTTGATAAATGACACGCGGTCGATTTTCTGTTCGCGCACGAAGGTGTCCACCTTGGTGACAGGGACGCGCGTAACCTGGAGGGCGTCTTCGTGTTGCTGCTTGAATTTGGGCGTGACGACGCGATGATCGGCGGAGTGCGCATCGTTGTGCCAAAACTCGAGCACGCCTTCGGCGCTGCCGAGGGCGAGATTGTACGGCTCGACGCGATCGAGAAGACGCTTACGGCGAAGGACGTCGCCGAGCATGGCGAAGGATTTTGCGTCGGGTTCGAACGCGAATATTTTGTGCGGCGGCGGAAGGACGTGGGCGAAGACGTAGGCGGTGTAGCCTATATTTGCGCCGATATCGAGAATGTCGCCGGAGCGGAAGAGTTCGGGACTGCGCTGCGCGAGAGCCCAGAAGGGATCTTCGTAGTGACGTTTATAGAAAAAAGAAGCGGCGAGGAATGCGCGCTGGACAGGGCCGAGTTCGAGAATGCCGGATTTTTGGACGAGGTTGAAAGCGCCGAGGATGGAGTTGGTGACGAATTTATTGCGCACGGGAGCAGCTCAACGATGAAGATGGGGTGCGGTGCATAGGTTCAGTGTGCGACGAAGGCGCACAGAATTGAGTGAGTTTCGAATTACGGCGTGCGGGAAAAGAAACAGCGGAGCATCAGCGAGTGGATTGGAAAGCGTTAGCCCATCGAGCGACGGCGTTGATTTCGCACGGTGCGCGGCGTCGGATACCAGATCACCATCGAACCTGAAGTCCGCACTCACGCTTTAGCCGCTCGCTAGAACGCGGGCGGCGTTTCGGAACTTCCGAAACGCCGCCCACAATTCGTTTTTCTTTTCTTGTTTTAGCGCGGCTTTTGCGTGTCGCCGCTTGGCGCCAACGCGGAGCTAGGAACGCCCTCGCTGGCGGAACGCGCGCCGGAGTCGAGCGTCAGGATTCCTTCCGTGGCCGATGCGGCTACCACTGCGCCGTTGCGGCGAGCCTGCAAAACAGGGAAGTAACCTTCAGCGACGGGATCGATCACACGCTGCCAGGACTTGCCCGCGTCGAATGAGGCGAGCAAACCGTGCTTCTGCAGCGCTGCAACCATCGCTTTACCGGAGCCGGCGACATCCTGGAACTGAAGATCCCGAACATCCTGGCGGCTCCAGTTGCGGCCTGCGTCATGCGAAAGATACAGGCCCATGTTGGTGGTAATGAAGAGATTGGAATCGTCGACGCGGTGCAAATGCAGATTGCCCGCGTTGGAGAAATTCAATTCCTTCGCCTCCCAGTGTCTGCCGTTGTCGGCTGAATAGAGAAGGTTGCGCTGCGCGATGGCCCAAACCTGCGAACCATCGAGCGAGGCTTGCAGAGATTGCGACGGCTGCTTTGCAAAGGGATCGCTGCTTGCCGACCGCCACGTTGCACCCTTGTCGAGCGAAATCAGCACGCCACCGGTCGTTGCCGCGAACCACGCGTTGTCGGTAAACAGCAGGTCGTTCACCTGGAAAGCGAGAGGCTGCGACGCACTCTTTGCTTTCGGAGTCGGACGCTTTGCGACAGGCGCGCCCTTCTTGCCCTTTGTAGTCGGTTGCGAAGCCGGTGTCGCCGCTGCGTCCGCGATGTACAAGCCGGACTTAATCCACTTGTTTGTGGCGTCGTCGTAACGCATTAAGCCGCCGGCCGAAAGGGAGGCGAGCCAGCCGCTCGGTGCTGCGTAAACGTGGCGAAGGTCCGTGCGCCTCAGGCCCGGGCCGAGCGTATTCCAAGTCGCGCCACCATCTTTTGTGGCGAGGAACGCGTTGGTATCAAACGTCAGCACGACAAGCGCGCGCTCCGGACGATTCTGGTCCATCGCCACGTCGAGAATGTGCTGGTGATGGAATCCTGTGTTCGCGGCGCTGAACGTTGCGCCGGCGTCTTCGGAAATCTGCACGCCTTGGCGTTCAGTGCCGATGATGACGCGGTTCGGATTTTTCGGATCGATCAAGATTGCGTTCACGACCCATTCGATCGGAGTCATACGCTTCCACTGGTCCACACCCTCATTCGTCGTCTTCCAAAGGCCGCTGGTCGTTCCGGCATAAAGAGTATCCGGATGCTGCGGATCCTGGCGAATGAGTTGGGTACGGCGATAGATGAATGGAATGCCCGCGTAGCGCTTCCACGTTTCGCCGGAATTCACGCTGTGATAGATACCGGAGCATGCCGTCGCGTGGACGTTCGATGGATTTGCCGGATCGACGATGACGGTCATAACGTCAGAATCGTCAATCATGCCAGCCTTAATGGAAGTCCAATGCTTTCCGCCGTCGCTCGTCTTCCAAGGCAGGTGATAGGTCCCCGCGTAGATAATGTTCTCGTCTTTCGGGTCAAACGCCACCGAGTCAAAATTGCGAAGGTCGTCGTGATTTACGGGGGAAATGCGTTCCCAGGAATTGCCGTCATCCTGCGAACGATAAACACCAGTCAGAGAACCAGCTACGAAAATCTTTGGGTTCGTGGGAGATTGCGCGAGCGCGCGAACAGTCTCTTTTTGCAGCCCCACGAGGTGCCAGTTGCGTCCGGCGTCATCGGAACGATACACGCCTCCGCCACCGGTATAAAGCGTCCAGGTGCTGGCGTAGAGATGATTCGAATTGCGGGAATCCACGAGGATGTGGGTAATGACGTCATCCTGCCCGACGCCGATTCTGCTCAGCAATTGCCAATGCTGGCCTTCGTCAGTGGAAGAAAATACGTGCCCGTCGGAAGTGCCGAGGTATAGCTTCTTCGAGTCTTTCGGATCTGCTTCCAGCGAAATCACGGTTCCGCCTGGAGGGCCGACCTGTCGCCAGGTCTGCGCAGGCGCGGCAACGGCCGCTGCCAGTCCCAAAACCAAAACCCCCAACAATTTGCCCTTCATAAGCATCCAATTCTCCCAGAGCGCAGAGGCGCTCACAAGACAGGAGTTTACGGCAGGGCGGGCAGGGGGTCGCCTGTCCATAAGGACAGAATCCGGGCAGATATTTATAGTCCTAGTACCCCATTCAGGGTGCTGCATTTGGTGGGCAACTTCTTTCCCACTCCGGTGTTTCATCCTATGGGAGCCAAGAGTATGCTCCCGGAGACCGGCCAGGTTGGCCAAAACAGCCGGTCGCAGAACAGGGGAACGATATGAAGACCAAATCCAGCTGGACAAGCGGCGCAGGATGGCTGCTTTCAGTGCTCGGTCTTCTCTTATTCAGCGCACAAGCCGTTCGGGCAGACGAGGGAGACCCTCCGTCCCGCGTCGCGCGCATCAGCTACACAGATGGACCGGTATCGTTTCAGCCAGGCGGGCAGGGCGACTGGGGCACCGCGCAGCGCAACGGCACCGTAACCATTGGCGACAAGCTATGGACCGACAAGGATGCGCGAGCCGAGTTGCAAGCCGGCCAGGCGGCCGTTCACATGGCGAGCATGACCGCGCTCTCTTTCCTGAATCTTGACGACAACACGATTCAAATGCGTATTGCGGAAGGCTCCATCAATTTCCGCGTGCGTGAATTGCGGGAAGGCGAAGTCTACGAAGTCGACGCGCCGAACCTGGCATTCACAGTGAAGGAAGCAGGTGCGTTTCGCCTGGACGTTTCCGAAGACGGCGCGTCCACGCGCGTTACCGTAATTCGCGGTTCCGGCGACGTTTCCGCGGGCGGCCAATCGTATCCGATCAAAGCTGGCGAGCGCGGCGAATTCAACGGCACCGAAGATGTTCGCTACGGCATTTCTGCCGCGCCGGGTCCGGATAATTTTGATCAGTGGGCGCAGGGACGCGACGAAAAAGAAGACAATTCCACCTCAGCGCGTTACGTCTCGCGCGACACGGTTGGTTACAGCGACCTCGACGATAACGGTACGTGGGACGAAGTTCCGGAATATGGACACGTCTGGTACCCAAACTCGGTCGAAGTCGGCTGGGCGCCTTATAGCGACGGATACTGGAGTTCCGTTGGGCCGTGGGGATGGACTTGGGTTGACTACGAGCCCTGGGGCTATGCGCCGTTTCACTACGGACGCTGGGCTTACATCGGCAATCGCTGGGGCTGGTGCCCGGGCTCTTATTATGCGCGGCCTTATTGGGGGCCGGCGTTCGTCGGATTCTACGGCGGAGGCGGCTGGGGCGTCGGTTTCGGATTCGGCGGTGGAGTGGGCTGGTTCCCGCTAGGCTTCGGCGAACCATTCTGCCCGTGGTATCGCCACAGCTTCGGTTACGCGCGCAACATCAACATTTACAACACGCGCATAAGAAATGTGAATGTCTTCAACAACCGGAATTTCGGACGCAACTTTAACTACGCATACGCGCACAACGCACGCGCAGCTACGTTCACTTCTCGCAACAACTTCACGAACGGCGGCCGCGTGAATCGTGGCGAGTTCCATGTGACCGATGCGTCGCTCCGAGGCGCACACCTTGCTGACAACAACCGCGTCGGCGGATCGCCCACGCGGCAGAGTTTCTTCGGTGCCGGTCATAATTCCGGCCGCGTCGCCGCTCCGTCGGCTGCGATCGAGAACCGCTCCGTTGTTGCCCGCAACAATCCGGCGCCCGGCGCTTCCCACATGCCGACGCGTTCATTCAACGCCGGCACCATGCGGCCTGCGACCGAACGCCCTGGCAATGTTGGCGGACGCGGAATGGAAAATTCCGGCAATCGTGGCCAGTCGGGTATGCCGATGAGTTCCGGCCGCTCCAATAACTCGCCGATGAACGGTGGAGCGATGTCTTCGCGCCAACGCGAACTCTCGCTCGACAAACCAAATTCGAATATGCGCACCAACGCCGAAGGCAATGCGAATCGCGGCGGATTCAACAACAACAATTCGCCTCGTGGCAACGCTGGAGTCAACGGCGGTTCCAATACGCGGCCAACCGGACGCACCTGGGGCGCGCAGGGAAATTCTTCCGACCACGGCCGCCCTCCTGCCGGATTCGGCGGCAATTCCTCGAATCGCCCGTCGAACGGCGGCAACTCCGGTGCCGCGACTCGCGGAACCACGATGACCCACAGCGATCGTCCGCCGTGGGCCGGTACGGGTAACGCGCCACGCGGTACGATGGATCGCGGCAACGCGCCGACCAGCAACGGCGGCTCCAATCGTGGCGGAAACAGCCCGCGCTCCTACGAGCCGCCGCAACGCGGCAATTCACAGCGGCCGCCGGCGAATTACAACCCAGGCAACCAGAGCCGCGGCAATTCGCAGCCGAGATCATACAATCCGCCGGCTCCGCGTTCTTACTCCGCGCCGAGTCGCGGCTATCCGGCGCCGAGCCGTAACTACTCGGCTCCGTCTGGACGCAGCTATTCCGCTCCGTCAAGTCGCGGTAGTTACTCGGCTCCGAGTCACGGAGGGGGCAGCTACTCCGCACCGAGCCACAGTTCCGGCGGCGGTGGAGGCTCCAATCATGGAGGTGGCGGCGGAGGCTCTTCTCGTGGCGGTGGAGGTGGCGGCGGTTCGTCGCACACGCGCCACTGATTTGCGCAACATTTGAGCGCCTCGCGCTCATGACATTCGAGCCCACGCCCGCAGTTCGCTGGCGTGGGCTTTTTGCTTGCTCGGCCGAACGTTTTGCCCAGCAACTCTTTTGACCCGAGCGTGTTTCATAAAGTGACGATCTGTACTTGCTGGCCGATTTTCATTCTGGAAACTGGCAAGCGGCCCGGCAGCGTAATGCACCAGTGAAGTGCTAAGTTGAAGGGAAAGAGCAAGCTTCGCGAAACAAGATTGGCCCGGTTAAATTATTCGCGGGCTTCAGGAGAGACGCAAATGTTTTCCAGGCTGACGAAGTCTCTGGGTTTTTTGGCAATCGTACTGGCCGCTACTCTGACCGCGCCGCAATTCACGTTCGCGCAAGGGGATCGCGATGACGATGATCCTCCTTCGCGTGCGGCCCGCTTGAGCTACACCGGCGGCGCCGTTTCCTTTGAGCCTGCCGGCACGGACGATTGGGTCACGATCGTCAATAACAGACCGATCACCACCGGCGACAAACTCTGGACGGATCGCGATGGTCGCGCCGAGCTGCGTTTCGGTTCAACGGCTGTCCGCTTGGGCAGCGAAACTGGTTTTTCTTTTCTTAACCTCGATGACCGCTCCGCACAGATTCGCATCACGGAAGGAACAATCAACATTCGCGTGAAGCGCCTCGACGAAGATGAATCGATCGAAGTGGATACGCCGAATCTTGCTTTCACCGTTTTGCGGCCAGGCAGTTACCGCGTCACCGTCAACGAGGCGGGCGACACGACGTTCGTTAAAGTTCGCGGCGGCGACGGTGAAGTCACGGGCGGCGGGTCTTCGTACGCAGTCCATTCCAATCAAACCGGTACGTTCAGCGGAACCGATGAATTGAACGCCGACGTCCAAAACCATTACGACGACGACGACTTCGATCATTGGTGTGGCGACCGCGATCGCCGTTGGGATCGCTCCACTTCTTCCCGTTACGTCTCCGATGACGTCGTCGGTTACGAAGACCTCGATGAATACGGCGGATGGCGGCCCGTGCCGGAATACGGAACAGTCTGGTTCCCGCACACAACCGTCGTGGGCTGGGCTCCTTATCGCTACGGCCACTGGGCTTATATCGCGCCGTGGGGTTGGACCTGGGTTGACGACGCGCCTTGGGGCTTTGCTCCGTTCCACTATGGACGCTGGGTAGTCGTTGGCGGAGTGTGGGGTTGGGTTCCTGTTCCGCCGCGTCCCGCGTATGTCACGGTTGGTTATGTCCGCCCTGTTTATGCTCCCGCGATGGTTGCGTGGGTTGGCGGCGCGCATTGGGGCGTCGGTGTTGCGGTTGGCGGCGCGCCAGCGGTCGGCGTGGCGTGGTTCCCGCTGGGACCCCGTGACGTGTATTGCCCGTCGTATCACGTCGGCCCTCGCTATGTGGAACGCGTGAACGTTTCGAACACCACGATCATCAATCGCACGCAGGTGACGAACGTCTACAACAACGTTTACGTTAACAAGACCGTGAACGTGACCAATATTAACTACCAGAATCAACACGTCAACAACGCCGTCAGCGCGACGTCACAAGCCAATTTCACTTCCGCGCAACCAGTTCATAGCCACATGATGCGCGTCGACGAGCGTGACATCTCGGCTGGCGTCGCACCGACCGGTCCCTCCGTTGTGCCGCAGCAGCGCAGCGTATTGGGAGCAGGCGGCGAATCCCGAGTCCGCCCGACTACTCAATTCTCCGCGCGTCCGGTTGTCGCCAAGACAGCGCCTCCTCCTCCTCCGGTGCCTTTCGCACGGCAACAGCAAGCCATTCAAGCGAACGGTGGGCGCCCCATCGGTGTCGCGCAACAACGCCAGATGGAACCGCAGAACGCGCGTCCGAACGTTCGCATAGCTCCTCCTGCGCGAGAAGTAGTGCCGCAGAACGATCGCCGCAACGCGGTCGAAAATCGGTCGAATCAGCCGAACCAAACGAATCAACCGGCGAACGTGAATCCGGGCAATCAGGGCAATCCTTCGAACCGGCCAAATCAGCCGCCGCCGGTGCAAAACAACCCGAATCGCCCGGCAACCGTCACCAACGATACGATTCGCCAGGACAACCCTCGCCAGAATGACAACGAGCGGAACAACGACCGAAACAACGGTCGGAACAATCCGAACTCGCGCGCTAACAACGACCGGCCGCCATCGGCACGTCAACCGGCGACTCCGCCGGTCAACCCGCAGCTGGATCAAAAGCACCAGCAGGAACTCGATAACTTGCGCCAGCAGCAGGATCGTGAACGGCAGAGAGTCGAGCAACAGCAGGTGCAGCAGCAACAGAAGATCCAGGAACAGCAAAATCGGCAACGCGATCAGCAAAACGCTGAGCGTGCCCGGCAGCAGACACAAGAGCGCCAGCAGAAACAGCTGCAGCAATTGGAACAACGCCACGATCAGCAGCAACAAAAGCTCGAGCAGAAACAACAGAAGGAAGACCAGAAGCCTCGGCAGGAGAATAAACCTCCGAAGCCACAAAAAGAGCCGAAGAACGAGCCGAAGAACAACGACAAACCGCCTCACCGCTAACGCGAGGCAACCGTGTAAGAGAAGGGCGCACCGAGTTGATCGGTGCGCCCTTTGCACTTCAACTCCCCAAACGCGGGTTTCGGCGTTGCGCTGCCTGCTGTGCTATCTTGAAAACTCTTATGGCCGCTAGTCCGCTTCCAGCCATGGAATTCCGACGCGCACTTGGGCATTTCGCCACGGGCGTGACCGTGATTACCGTCGAGCGCGAGCCTGGTCAGGTGCACGGGATGACCGCCAATTCGTTCGCCTCGGTTTCACTCGATCCTCCCCTTGTTTCCGTTTGCGTGGATCATCGCGCGCGAACTCTGCCGCTGCTTAAAGAAAAACAGCGCTTTGGCGTCAACGTGCTGAAGCAAGATCAACAGGCTTTCTCGGAATTCTTTGCGCAGATCGAACAGAGCAGCGAAGTGCTGCAGCGTATCGGCATTTCCTTTCGATGGACGGAGGACAGAATCCCGCTCATTGAAGATGTGCTTTGCCAGCTTTCCTGCAAGGTTTCGAGCCTGCACGTCGCGGGCGATCACGCGATTGTGATTGCTGAAGTGGAATCGGCGAAATTGTTCGAAGGCGAGCCGTTGCTTTTCTACCGTGGGCGGTACCACAGCATGCTGGAGCGCAAGTAGCCGCCTCGATTTAGTCTCGATTAGTGTAGACCGCTGATCGGGTCCCTCTTCACGCCATACTGCGCGCCCCAACGATCCGTCATTTCGTTGCGAATCTCCCACAACTCCGGAAAGAACTTGTGGCGCATACCGTCTTCCAGAATCTCCACCGGTCGGCCTTTCAGCGACTTCGACCCAAAGCCAATCGTGCGGTGAATCAATTGCATATGCTCGTACCGGAATTTCTGGAAAAGTTCATCGAATTCCGCGAGCGATTCGGCTACGACATAAGCCGGGCCGTGATCATATTTCGAATCGTAAATCTGCTCGACGGTTAGCCCATGTTTTTTGAGGTAGTGCTCCACAAACGAATTCCAGATGGGCTGGTACATTTTGAGTAGCACGCGAAATCCGGGGGATTCCTGCCCGCTCCCGTTGCCGAGCCGTTGCCGGATGTCCTGATATTCCTTGGGCGACATCGTTTCCAGTAGCGCGATCTGTTCGATCATCAGTTTCTGCGTCGCGTGCACGCGACGAAACAGCGTCAGCACGCGATTTGTATTCTCTTGCTGAAGATAATCGTCTATGTCGAGCAGCGTGTACGCAATCAGCTTCATCCACAATTCTTCGACCTGATGAACGATCTGGAATTGCATTTCGTCGCGATTGCACAGTTCGGAAAAATCGGACTGACACGACAGCAACGCCTTCGTGTTCAGATATTGTTCATAGTCGAGTGTGCCATCGCCATTCATCATTGCGTAGAACTGCTCGCGATTCACGGGTTCCCTCCCAGATTTTGCGGGTGCACGCACTATCGTATGGACATTTAAGGGTAGCGCATGGAAACGAAAGTGGCGAGCGGCGTCAGTGGCGTCAGTGGAATAGGTGCAAGGAAGCGATGGACAAACGAACAGTGGCTGCCGAGTCGCATTGATGCCGTTTCTTGCACATCCCGCTATCGCAGATGAAGCGGGAAGTAAATTCGGGATTATGATGAAGACATCTGCGTCTCACAAAACGGAGGGACACATCATGAAACACATACGGGTGGCGCAAGGACTTTTCCTGGCTGCGTTTTGTCTGGTTTTGCCGCGCGGAGCGGCGGCCCAAGACCGAGCGTGGAACGATTGCGCGCGGCGTGCCGCCGTCTCAGCGGGAGTGTCAGAATCCGCAATTCAAATCAGGGCGGAAGACGATGACCGGCGGAGCGACACGTTTATCTTGAGCTGGGAAGTGCGAGGCGACGATCGTCGACGGCAGCGCGGCTATTGCGAATTAAGCCGCAACGGCAAACGGATTGTCCGGTTCGAAACCACTCCTTATCGAAGGGGCGGTGGGGAGGGTGGAGAACGCGAGAATACGCCACCCTTTACAGGTTCGTACGCGCGCGTGAAAGTGGATACCGACGGAAGAGGCTACTTTTCGAGCCGTGCGTTTAGAAGCGATCGGCTCGACAGGGGATATGTGGACACTCGCGACCAGACGTCGGTGACTTTGCGCGGGCGAAACGGATTTCACGTCACCTTTTATGGCGAGGTGATTGACTCGGACGGCCGAAGCGAACTGACGCTACGTATCACCTCCAGCGATCGTGGAGATGCTCGCGGGCGCGCGTCCATTCGGCTGAACCAGGACCGCAACGAGGTGGAGTCGATCAGCTTGAACGGCCGTATGGCCGACGGCGGTGAGATGAAGGCGGAGTTCAACCGAAACCAGCACTAGCGCGGCTTGGAACTTCATAAGGGCTCTTGGGCCATTCCAACTGGATGGCTCGAGAGCCCTTGTGTTTTCATGCGCAAAGCGCGCCGGTTCTGTTCTCTACGGTGCGGCGACGCGCGGGTGGTTGCTGTAGACGGTTTTTCCGCCCGATTTCGCTATTTCGAAAATCGCAGAACCGAGCGCGTCGAGTTTTGCCTTGCCGGATGAATCGTACACGACGAAGAAGACGCGGCCCGGGCTTTGCCACAGTTTCCGGAACGATGAGTTGTCTTCGAATACGGCGGGCGAGTCCGGGAAAAGAGAGCCGTACCAAAGATTGTCTGTCCGGGCGTTCAGCATGTGGAGTTGTTTGCCGGTGTAAAAATTAATGCTGGATGCCTGCGAGTGCGTGCCGTCGATGATGATTGTGTCGCCGGGACGAAATTCACGATTGATGGCGAGGGCCAGTGGCTTGGACCCGAGCGTCGGGTAAAACGTTCCGAGCGCCAGATGAACCGCGAACAGGAACACGACCATCATTGCTGCCAGTGCGATATTGGCGTCCGTCACATTCTGCCGGCGGCGAAACCACCAACTGGAAGCTGTGCCGCCGAGGAAAGCGATTCCGGTAAGAGCCAACGGCAAGCGAAACAGGCTCATCGATTGCGCCGTCAAGTCGAAAAGATGGCCCAGAGAGAGCTTATAGAGGTCGGGATTGCTGGTCAGCAGATCAACGATGTCCGCGTTGGGCGGCGCGGGCGGGGCGGTGACCGCGAAGAAAATCGTGATCGCAAAAACCAAGATGCCAACAGCGAATAAAATTCCGGAACAGAGGAGACCCTGTTTGCGCGCAGGGCTACCGGCCGGCGATGCGTCTTCTTGGGCAAACCAGATTCCCGTGAGCAGCGCGAGAGCCGGCAACGAAGGCAGTACGTAATATTCCTGTCGAGTGGAGAAGCTGAAGAACACCAGGATCGCCAACGCCCACGTCAACAAAAGCAGCGCGACTTTTTGCTCGCGCGGCCACACAGATCGCTCGTTGAAGCGCCACAGTCGCGGCACGAGCCGAAAACTCTGCGTCACGAACGGAGTCCACGGGATCATCCAGACCAGAATCAAGCCCCAGAACAGAAGAAGCGGAACCTTGTCATAGTCGCGCGGGATTCTGGTGTTCAAGTAGCGATTGATCTGCTCGTTGATGAAGTAGAACCAGAAGAACCCCTTCGCCTGCCCCTGTGCGGGATTCTGCAACGAGGCCAGCACATGCCATGGAGCGGCGATCGCAAGGAACACGAGAAACGTCGAGAAGAGACGTAACTTGAAGAGGTGTTTCAGGTTGCCAACAACGAGCAGATATCCTACGAAAATCAGCGCCGGAAAAACGACGCCGATTAGTCCTTTGGTAAGGACGCTGAGCGCAGTCACTCCACCGATCGCCCAGCACAAAGAGCGCGACGGCTTTCCTTCGAGCGTTCGCACAAACAAATGCACCGTCAGCGTAAGCCAAAGGCAGACCATGATGTCTGGAATAAAGAATCGTGTGTAGATGTACGGCCCCACGGCACTTACAAGAATCAGAGCGGCGAACAGCCCAGCCTTCTTATCTGCGAGATCGCGCCCAAGAAAAAACACCGAAAGGAACAGCCCAAGTGCCGCCAGGCTCATGGGCAGGCGCACCGCAAACTCATTGATTCCAAACACCGCATGACTCGCTGCGTTGAGCCAGTAAGGCAAGGGAGCTTTGTCGAGATAACGCACGCCGTCGACGTACATCGTGACGAAGTCATGGCGCTCCAGCATTTCCTTTGCCACTTCGGCATGTCTCGCATCGGCATCGTCGAGCAAGGGCGGCGAAAACAGCCCCGGAGCATAGATCGTGAACCAGAACAACACGATCAAGACTATGGGTGCCAAGAAGCCGTTTCTGAGGCCGGCCACAGTCATAGCTGAATTGGAATCAGCGGCGGGAGCGGCACTACTGTTTTGTGATCCGCAGGGCGATGGGCTCGGTGCCGAACTATCCACTGACTTTGTCACGAGCTGCGCCCGCATCCTTATTTTGTTCGGAGCGGCCGCGCGTCACGGTGTAGCGCGTTTGCCAATCATAGCGTTCGTGATAGTGGCGGACTTGAAGTTCAGCAAGCAAGCCCAGCGCGACCAGTTGCACGCCCGTCAGGAAAAGGACGGCGGCAAAGAACATGAGCGGCCCGTGCTCGGTCATCACCGCGGCACCGTTGAAGATTTTCTGCGCAAGCAGCCAAAAACCGACAAGGCTGCCGGCCATTGCGGCCACGAAGCCCGCCGTGCCGAAGAAGTGCAATGGCCTCGACAAATAGTCCAGCAAGAATCTGACAGTAATTAGATCGAATAGGAAGGGAAGCTTTTGCGCCAGGCCATACTTTGACGCACCGCGTTCCCGAGGCGCAATCGTGATGGGAACTTCGCAAATCTTCCCGCCCTGTTTCAGCGCCATCAATGGGATAAGCCGTTGCAACTCGCCGTACAACGGGAGCTGCGCCACCAGTTCGCGCCGGTAAGCCTTGAATCCCCCGCCAAAATCGTGAATAGGAACGCCGGAAAGCTTCGCCAAAGTCCAGTTGGCGAACCGGTTCGCCACACGAACCGCCCAACTCGTGCCGGTGCGGCTTTCGCGCCGGCCGCAAACGATATCGAATCCCTCTTCCAGTTTTGCAACGAAGCTCGGGACGTCGGCGGGGTCGTGCTGCAGGTCCCCATCCATCGTGATGAGAAAGCTTCCCACAGCGCTGTCAAATCCGGCGCAAAGTGCAGCCGACTTGCCCGAGTTTTTCCTGAGCGCGACGACCGTCAAATGCGGATCTTGTTGCGCAAGCTCTTTCAGAACGGCGATGCTTCCGTCCGTGCTTCCATCATCTACGAATACGAGCTCATATCCGTACCCAAGCTCCTCCATCACGCGCGTTAGTGCCTGGTGAAGGGGAGCGATATTCTCCCGCTCGTTGTAGAGCGGCACAACGAGCGAATATCGAGTCGAATTGTATTCGTCAAACACGCTGTTCCTTGAACCCGCGGCTCGCCACATCCGCCGGCTTCAGTGATCCGACGACCCGAATTGACGTTTCGGTTCCGTGGACCCGCCGGATTCTTCGCGATGACTCTTGATCTCTCTCGTCGAGTAAATGGGCTTGTTCTGCGATTCGTAGTAGATGCGCATAATGATTTCGCCCAATAGCCCAATGGATAGAAATTGCACGCCGCCGATGAATAGCGCGACCGCCAAGAGCATCAGCGGCCCGTGGTTGGCCATAGCGCTTTCATGCGCCCAATATTTCACGTATCCGATGTACATGCTGAGCAATACGCCGAGTCCCGTGGCTCCCAAACCCAGGAATCCGAAGAACTGCATCGGCTTGGTGGCGTAGTCCAGCAAAAACTTGACGATCATCAAATCGAACATCGCAGGAATCGAACGCAGGATGGTGCGCCTGCTTCCGCCCGTACGCATTTGTAAGATCTCAATCGGGACTTCCGCGATGCGCGCGCCGGTCGTACTGGCAAGTGCGGGGATGAATCGGTGCAGTTCACCGTACAACTGAATCTCCTGCAAAATCTCGCGGCGGTACGCCTTGAATGTCGTGCCGAAATCGTGCAATTCCACGCCGGAAAGCTTCGCCATCACCCAGTTTGCCGTGCGGCTCGGCACCTGGCGCATCAGCCAGTGGTCCTTGCGCGCGTGCCTCCAGCCGCTGACCAGGTCAAAGCCTTCTTCAATTTTTTCCAGGAATTTCGGAATTTCTTCCGGGTCGTGTTGCAGGTCGCCGTCCATCGAAATAATCACTTCGCCGCGCGCAAAATCAAAACCTGCTTTAAGTGCCGCCGTCTGACCGAAATTCCGCCGCAAACGAACCAGATGTACGCGGCGGTCATGTTCGTAAATGTCGGACAACACCTTGAACGAACTGTCTTTGCTGCCGTCGTCCACAAACACCAGTTCATACGGCTCGCCGATCGCGTCCATCACTTCCGTCAATTTCATGTACAAAGCAGGAATGTTTTCCTGTTCGTTGTAGAACGGAACGACGATCGAGTACCGGACTAAGGATTCGGTGTCCATGCTTAATTTGCGATCTGACTATAGTTTATCAGGCGAATACCATGCGACGCGACAGATTTTCGCACTGAAGTGTCCGTCAGAATCGCCAGCTCCTTCTCACGCGAAGCCTGCAGCCGCGTGGCCGAAGCAACCAGGTCGTCGTCAACGTAACCGGGGTGGCACATCAATTCGGTCGTGCCCTCCGGCAGCGTTTCCAGTAAGTCCAACACGCCGTCGCGCGAAAGCACACCGGTTTGCGCGATCCCGCAAAAATAATCCGCTGCTTCGATTCCGGCCTTATCCGCCATTTTCCGCGCATCACCGGAAAGCAGCTTCAGCGCACGCGCCTGGATTCCTTGCTTCAATTTGACGCCTGCATCACGGCCCGATTTTCCAGAAAGCGCCGCGCGCAAGGAAGAGGCTTCGCTCGATATTCTAATCGAGTTGATGCCATGTCTCCTCGCGAGCTTCACCGCGATCGAAAACAGCCCGGGCAGCATGTGTACATGCTTGTGGCCGTCGAGATGAGTTGGGAAAATCCCCGCCCCGCGAATCTTTTCGATTTGCGCTTCCCATTCGCGCTCTACTTCGCTCAATTTCAGCTTGCGCCGCGCCAGTTTTAGCAGCAATTGTTCGGGCCCGTCCGATAGTTCGCCTTGGTCATCAACCAGACTCGGCACGGCTCGCGCCGTATTCACCGGCGCGCCATCGCTTAGATTCAAGTGAACGCCCACACCCATCGCGGGAAGAGCTCGCGAAACATTTACGCCATCGTCAAAGGCCCCGCCGTTCGCCAGCAAAGATGTGCTCGTCACAATTCCATTGCGATGCGCGTCGGCGATGCCGCGATTCACGCCGGCGGTCCATCCCAGGTCGTCCGCGTTGACGATTAGATTCTTCATAGCACCTGTACTAATTCGGCCGCCCAACCTGTCCTTTCGGACAGCTATTTAGTTGCAATCCGCAGCCACTTTGTACCATTGACCGACTCTGACCCCAACTCTAGCATGGCCTAGTTGAGTTAGAAGTCCCGAGGAAGAGATGCAGGTCAAGACAAAAGGCACCAAAATAGTGGTCGAAGGTGGACGTCATTCAGAAAAGCGCCGCGGCAGCAGAATGAACTCTCGCGTGCCGGTTCGCTTGGAATGGGATGACCAAGCCGGGTCCCGTCGCGGGCTGGACGCACACACGCGCGTCGTCAATCCGTACGGCTGCATGATCGTTCTCCCGGAATCTTTCTCGCTCGAACACAGGGTCGCCCTCACGAATCTTGCCACCGGCTCCAGCAACGCCGCCGTTGTCGTATGGAAAGGGAATCCCCGGCCCGAGGGCTGGGAGTACGGCATCGAACTCGTCGCGCCGGATTTGGACTTTTGGGGATTGGAACTATGAAGCCGACGACACCACACAGAGCAGTACAAACGCACGTAAAGCCTGGCCTGACGCGTCCACTGACCAGTGAAGAACGCCGCCGCGCGCAGCGCGTGCTGCTTAAGATCGCAGTCAGGGTCCACGTTACCGGCAAGACGCAGATTTTCGAGGGTTACACGCACACGGTCAGTGCCAACGGCGCGTTGATTATCATTCCGGAAGCGCTCGCGCAGGGAACCAAAATTACGATCGAGAACGTGAAGGCACAAAAGACGATCGAAGCGACAGTGGTACGCCCACCGCAATTCAACTCGGACGGATCGCTCATCCCCGTGGAATTCGGCGCCGTTTCTCCGAATTTCTGGAATATTTTCTTTCCGCCCGTCCTGAACTAAACGATTTCCGAAGCTTTTGGAAAGAGCCTAAGAGCTTGGCATTCCGGCGGCGAATTGTGCCGCCGGAATCTGCTTTTGTTCGCACAACTGGAATTGGGCCCAGCCCCCTAACGGACCGTAACGGCACCGGTTCCAGTTGACGTCGCGTAGTTCGTGTCGCCGCTATACTTCGCGCTAATCGTCCGTGCCGAACCGCCTCCGCCGCCCCCACCGCCTCCTCCGCCGCAGCCGGCAAGAGTTGCCGACGCAACCAGGAACAGTGCGATCGCACTGTAGGCAAACGCACGGCGCGGTCCGCGCATCCGCATCGCCAGCACGATCAATACCAGCGCCATCATCGCCAGCAACGCCGCGAACCATTCCAGCGGCGTCCAGCGCCAACGGTTGTCGATGCCCACCGGCGGAAAGGCCGAAATCGCCGTCGAAAGCGTCGCCGTGCACGAAGCCCCTGCCGACGAACTCGCTCCTTTCGGTGTGCAAGCGACAGGCGCACCAAGGTTTGTGCCGCCGTTTGAGAACTGCACGGTGCCCGTCGGTCCTTGCGAAGAGTTGCTGCCTGACGCGATCGTCGCCGTCAGCGTCACCGTTCCGCCCGACACTATGCTGCCTGGAGCTGCGGCCACCTGCACTTGTGTCGCCGCCTGCGTAATGGTGAGCGCGAGCGTATTGGTGGTTGTTGAGGAGATATAGCTGCTTTTCGCGTCGGCTGTGTAAGTGGCCGTAATGTTGTGCGCTCCAGCGTTCAACTGAATCGGCTGATCTTCAACAAATCCCCGATCATTTACGTGGGCAATGTTCGTCGCATTAGGTGTTTGCGCAGAGAAAAAATCCGGAAGGGGCTGTCCTCCATCCAACAAAGCTATCGTTCCCGTCGGACAGACGAAATTTACCGCTCCGTTCGCATTATTCTCGCAAATTGTTCCCGCATTGTTCGCAACGTCTATGCGCAGGATATACGGCGAGCCGTACGCCACGCTTTGTGCAGCTTGCGTAATTTGCCCCGTTGCGGTCACGAAGCTCACAATAACCTTGCTATTTTGCTTCCCGATGTTGACCGCCGTCGTCGGGGAATCACTCGGCCCGAAAGCGCCATCGCCACCGTAATGCGCCTTGACGCTGTACGTTCCGGCGGGAAGTAGAGTTGTGGTCACCGTGTAGTTGTTTCCCGAAAGCGTTGCCGAATCAATCGGTGCACCCGTCGCGGAATTTTCCAGAACCACAACGCCCGTCGGCGTTCCTGAACCCGAAGTCACCGTTCCGGTGATTACCTGGCTCGTGCCAAGAGTCGTGGTGATCGTCGCCGGACTAATCGTCGTCGAAGTAGCGTGCGTTGCAGGTACTGCCCAGTTATTCAACAGCGCGGCCACATTGATCGAGCCGAGTCCTGTCGCCAGGTCGTAACCCGCCGCAGTTGGAGGTCCAGCCGTAAACGCCGGTTGATTGTTCGACTGCAGCACGCCATTTCCGCCAGTCGTCGTCTTGCTGCAGTTCGGGCTCCCGCCAATGCATGGCACTGCGTTGTTGCTCTTCGTCACATCAATAAACACGCAAGTACCTGGCAGCGCCGTTGCTGGATTCGTGAAGCTCGAGGAATTGCAATTCGTGAAGGTTTCGTTTTTCGCGAGCGAGTACAACACGAAATTCGCGTTGCCTTGCCGCTGGCCCGTCTTTTGATTCACCAGCGCCATGACTCCTGCAAACGCGGGTGCCGATGCCGAAGTTCCACCCACAGCCTGAAAGTCATGGAATGGGCTCGTTGTGACGAACTTCGTCAGATTGCATCCCGTATCGCCCGGAATGTCCTGGTCCGACTGGCAAACGATGTAAAAACTCTTGTTCAAGCCGTCCGCTGCAAAAAACGAAACGTCCGGAAGGTCGCGTCGCGTGTCGCCGAAAGTAGCCGGTTGAAACGGAGCCATAGCTTTCGTGTACACCGCGCTCGGCCCGCCGCTTCCCGCAACGATATTCAAGTTCGTGTTCGCGGTAGCCGTGTTACATCCAGTCAGCCCGGCAGCCCCGCAGGAATCGTTCCACGGAATCTCCGGAATGTAACCGATCGCGGAAGCCTGGGTCGTCGTCGTGTTCGTTGGATTCCAGAATGTATTTTGAGTCGTCGCGTCATCAAAATCCGTCCCGCCCACTGCCACGTTAAAAGGCGTCGATGCCGTGCCGCTTACTGCAATTCCTCGCGTTGCGCTAGTTGTGCCGCTATTGGGGTTGTCGCACCCCGCCGAACCGTTGTCGCCCGATGACACCGAAACAGTAATTCCTTCCGCAGCCGCCTGCTGCCAAAGCGCGTTCTGAAACGCATTGCCCGCCGCTCCCAGCGCCGCCTCGCACGAACCGAAGCTTTCGCTCATCACCGGCGCGATATTGTTGTCCACGATGAATTTCGCCGAAGCGTCCACGCCATCGACCAAATCCGTCTGTTCCGATTCCGAAACCACAAACTTGATCGTCGCGCCGGGCGCCACCGCCCCCGACCATTCCACGTCGAGATCTGCTTCGCCTTCATCCCCCGAAACCAATCCTGGATCCGCGCCGTTCAGAATAATCACCGGGTCGTTCGCCGGCAGGCCGAACATGGCGCGGAAATCTCGGACGTCCTGAATATTGATATTTGACCGCCCCACGATCGCAATGCTTTGCCCGGCGCCCGTTGCGGTTGACGGTATGTTGTAAATCTTTGCAAAATCCGCCGGCCCCATCCCAAAGAACGTTCCATTCACATCGGTAAAAGTGAACAGTGGCCGGGTCTCACCCGTCAACAAATCCCGCCGGAACTTCCCAAACCGCTTCACATGCGATTCCTTCCGGAAATTGTGCAGCGACGGAATTCCCATCACCACATTTGCCAGCGCCGCCGGAATCTGCGGCTCGCTCATATTCGCGAAATGCGCTTCGCCGTGAACATTCAGCTTGTGAATCTCGGTCCCGAACGCGCGACGCACGGTCCCAACAGTCCCGTTAAATTCGACAATCGTTCTTCCCGCGGAAGTCTTGACGCCTGTAAAACCCTGCGCCGCAAGCCAACTCTCCACCGCCGCAACGTCCTCATCGGCCGGTCCGAACTGCGCGCCATACTCCTCCGGCGTCACCCACTTATGAAAATTCGCCGAGCTTGCATCCACCTGCTCGCGCATCAATTTGTCGAGCGCCGTCTGTTGCTCCGCGCTGCGGTTCAGCAGCAAATAAATCCGGTTCACGGGCTGCGTATCCGCAACCACGCCTTGATCAAACTCCGCGCGTGCCAGCGGATGCACGTTGCCGCGCATCGTAACGCGGTTTGACTCATCCACCGCCTTCGTCACCAGCCGTGGCTTCCCGGCCTGCCCTCGCGCCGCACTCGCGCTTCCCAGCGCACAAATCATCGCCGCCGCGACGACACACAACCCCTGCAACTTCTTCATTCCCAAATCTTTCATGGAAGTTCACGCCCCGAGATTTCTCAAAATTTTGGCGAACAACAGCTACGCGATTGACCTGGTTGGGCCACGCATACCTATCTCCGATTGCAAATAGGCTCGCATGGTTGCTCCGCGCCTCCGCCGGCGCTCGGCATTTCTCGACTTTCCTGAGGTTATCACCGAGGCTAGCACAACGACACGTGCAACGGCATCGTGCCGTGCAAAGCGCCCGCGCATGGCAGGGAACTACGCCGCTCGAAACGGCAACGCGCGCAAATCCACATTCCCGCCGCTCAAAATCAACCCAATCTTCGCCGCCCGCCCAGCCGCCCGCCCAGGCAATTGCAAATTCGTCGCGCCACCCGCCTGCAAAAGCGGCGCCAGCACAATCGACGACGACGGCTCCACAACAATTTTCATCCGCTCCCAAATCAGCCGCATCGTTTCAATAATTTCCGCTTCATTCACTAGCAACACTCCCGCCAGATCCCGCCGCAATATCGCAAACGTCCGCGGCGCCAGCGACGCCCGCAGCCCATCCGCAATCGTGTCACTCGCGTCTATCGTTTGTAGCTCGCCAGTCTTCATCGACAAGTACGCGTCATTTGCCGCCGCCGGCTCGCATCCGAACATGCGAATCTCCGGCCGCATGTGCCGCGCGCTTAAGCAGCTCCCGCCCAACAAACCGCCGCCGCTCACCGGCGCCAAAATTGCGTCCAGGTCTGGCACTTCCTCCAGCAGCTCCTTCGCCGCGGTCGCCTGCCCGGCAATAATCCGGTCGTCGTCATAGGGATGCACCAGCACCGCGCCCGTCTCCGCCTGCACCTTCGCGCACATCGCCTTCCGCGCAGAAACCGTCGGTTCGCAAAACGCGATTTTCCCGCCGTATCCCTCCACCGCGTCGCACTTCACTCGCGGCGCATTCTTCGGCATCACAATCCACGCCTTCGTCCCGCGCCACGCGGCTGCGCACGCCACCGCCGCCGCATGGTTCCCGCTCGACTGGGTCACGATCCCCCGCCGGGCCTCTTCCTCTGTAAGCGACAAAATCGCGTTCGCCGCCCCCCGTATCTTGAACGACCCCGTCTTCTGTAAGTTTTCGCACTTGAAGAACAGCCGTGCCCCCGCCATCCCGTCAAAAGTCTCCGACGTCATCACCGGTGTCCGGTGAACACGCGCAGCAATCCGCCCATGCGCCGCAACAATCTCCGCCCAAGTCCTCTCAGCTGCCCGCGTGGCCGCCCCGTCGCCCGAATCTTGCGCTGTCTTTGTGCTTCCCATGGCGCTCATTATCGCACGCAACTCCCAGCATCCAGCCCGTGTAGTCCGGGGGCTGTAAGCCCCGGCAATACTTGGCACAATCGCTCTTCGATCCCCAGCCTACCAACTCCGGACTCCGCACCCTACATCCAATACGGCCCATCCCATCAAGGCCATCCTTGCCCGGCCGGCGTGCCTCACGCACGGCCTGTCATCCCAAGGAAAGTAGCCCGGTTTTTTTCCCGCGTGCGGTTTCTGCACGTAGGGCTATGGAGTGGACCTCTCTTCGATCTCAACCGTCGGCACACCTCCTCACGCCTAACGCCAAGCGAATCCGCCGCCCCCCAAACTCAATCCCTACCCTTCCAAAACCCTCATTTTCAGCGACTTTCCCCTTGACCCGCACTGTCCTTCTGCTACTCTAAGCCTGCCCTTCCGCTTTGTAGATCGACCCGCAGTGTCCTTCCTTAGCGCGGAGGAGGTTCCCGTGGATATTTCTGAGCGCCGGCATTTGAAACGCTATAACCTTCGCACACCGCTGCGTTTTCGCGCGGTGAGCCTAGCCTCGGACAAATCTGAGCATTTTACGGAAGCTTTGAATATCTCGCGCGGCGGCTTTTACTTTGCCACTTCCGCCCCGCTTCAGGTCGGCATGCCCATCGAAGCCATGCTCCGCATGCCCACCGACGTCACCGGCCAGCCCCAGGAAGACACTTACTGCCGCGCCCGCGTCGTCCACGTCCGCAATCAACCCTACGGCGACGGCCGGATCGGCTTCGGCGCCGAAATCGAAGCCTTCCTAAGCACCCCCAACGGCAAGTAACGCCAGCCGCAACTTGTGGCACAGCCGTTTTTGGCTGTGCTCCTACGATCACAAAATGTAGTTAGGATCGACTCCAGCAGCCGGCCCACCCAATCGACGCAGCACCAGTAGCTCAGCCACTCTTGGCTGAGCTCTTACGACCACCCAACTCAATTAGGACTGAGATTCTCGAACGGCGCGCGAAGTTCAAAAAAAACGGAGTCATTCAAAATGTCGTTCAACGTTCCGCAACCTGAATCGTAGTCTTCGCGCTCCCCACATTCTGAAATCGATCGAACACCCGCACCGCAATCGTATGCTCTCCCGCGCTCAACGCAGGCAATGCGCCGTGATACTGCTCCACCGGCGCATCGCTAATTCCCGACTCCGGCAAAATCAATTTCCACTCCCCGCCATCCACGCTGTATTCCGCCTTCTCAATCGCCGTTGCCGAATCCCGCGCCGTAAAACCAAACGGTTGTCCGCCGCTCATTTTCCCGGAAGGCGGCCCAGCACGAAGTCCCTCGACCACTGGCGGCGTGTTGTCCACCTCAAACCGCTCGCTCTCTTTTTCCGTCGTAAGCGCGAGCACAGAATCGTTCGACGCCGCATCGCTGGCCACAATCTTCAAGTAATAAGCCCCGTCCGCAAACGAAGTCGTATCGAACGCATAGAACCGCTGTTCCAGGCCGTCTTTCAGCAGCTTCCATTCCTTCTCGCCTTCGCCGCGAAAATAAACCGCGTACCGCAAATCGTCGTCATTATCGTCGTGCGCAGTCCAAATCAGTGACTGAAATCCTTTTTGCGCAAATCCCTGCGGAGGCGTATCAAATTTCACGTTGCTCGTCGTCGCGTTCTGGCTCTGGATGATCCCGCCAATTCCCGGTGTCGGCGGCATCTTCAAATTCACCGGAACGGGCTGCCCGCCGGTAATCACCTGAGCGCCTGTCACCTTAATTCCCGGCTCTTGCACGGCAATGCCATCAATTACCGGCGCCACATTCTTCGGCAAATAGGCCACGCTCACCCAATCGATTCCGTCGCCGGGCCGCCCGTCGTGAATCACGGCTTTCCACTGCACAAAGCGCGCTGCTGGCGCTTCCATCGGTGTTCCAGATTTGCTGTACGGCCCAAACCACTTCGACCACTCTTTTCCCGGATCTTCCGTGTTCCCCGTGCGCACATAAAATTCCAGCCGCGCTTGCTCGCCGCTTTGCGCCTTCGATCCATTCGCCGCTGGCGGACTCCACCACTCGATGCGTCCCCATTGCGAAAAAAGCTGCGCGTCAAACGACCGCGATTCGTAAATCCCTTCAGGTTCGTACTCCGGCCCCAGCGTCACCACTTTTCCCGGATTCGCCGTGCACAAAAAAATCTTTCCCGCCGCGTTTCGCGCAATGCCCGTAATTTGTGACGAGCCCGCCTTCCCCAGTTGCGCAAAAACGCCGCGTCCATCCACTGCCAGCAACGCGCCGTTATTTCCGGTCCCGGCCAGCAGGCGGCCGTCTTGCCCCATTCCCAACGCGTACACAACGTCTTCGCGCGAAGCCCAAATCTCTTCCGGAGCCCCATTCGCCGCAATTTTGTAAATCCCGCCGGAAACCTGCGGTGTAAATCCAAACTGCTGTGCCGCCGCTTGCGCCGCCGCACCCGGCGCCGATCCGATGACGGTCACGTTGCCGCTGCTTGTCACCGTCACGCCCTGTCCCGCGCCGCTGAGCGGCGTGCTCACCACCGCATTGTGTTGCCGCTCGCCAATCGCAGCCGCATAAATCGTTCCGTCGGCGCCGACAGTCAACGCCGTCACTTCGCGCTTCGGCGTTTCATACAAGACGAAACCATCCGCCGCCGCTTCATTCGCCGCATGCTTCGGCGCTTTCTTCGTCAAACGCAGCAGGCGCCCGCTCGGCTCCGTCCCCGCAATCAAATTTCCCCGCGCGTCAAATGCCAGCACACGAATGTGCGCTTCGTCGCTCGAATAAAAAAGTTCACCGTTTCCATCCGGCGCCACCGCATAAATCTGTCCTTTATCGCCGGTCGCCACGTACAGCGTGCCGTCCGCCCCAAACGCCAAATCCCAGATATATTTTGTCTTCGGTTCGAAAAAGACCGTTTTGTCTCCGTTCGCCGAAACTTTATAGACTCTTCCGTCCGGCGAAGTGCCTACATACAGAGTTCCTTTCGAATCGAACGCAATCGCCTGCGCCGAAAGATCCGTGGACTGAAATACCGTCGCCGGTTTTCCATTCGAATCCAGCCGGATCACTTTTGCCGGCGAACCACCTGCAGCGTACGGCGTCCCCTTCGAATCAAGTTTCACCGCCCACAAGTACGAAGCGTCCGCATCGGCCAACTGCGTAAATTTCGGCGCCAGTTCTAGCCGCCCATCGCTCCGCACCGCTACCCCGTGCGTCGTTCCCTTCAAAAACTCTTCATACGTCGACTGCTTCCACCGCCGCGTATGTTCTGCCAAGGCCACAGTCGCCATCGCCAGAATCGCGCCAATCGCCAAAGTCACGGCCGCACCAGTCCACGTCTTTCTTGTTGTTTCGTCTATTTTCACGACTCGCGCGCCCCGTTCCCCAATTTTTCACGACTGAAAACTGACGACTTCCTCTCTACCTCACCGCCAAATTCCAATTGATAAATCTCAATTCTCGTTTCTTTCCACTCCGTTTGTTCTTACTTAAAATCTACAACTAATGCCAGCGCCCAACTACGAACAGCAAACGGTTTTCCTCACCGCACCGGCAAATTCAACGAAATCACTCCACTCACCGGCCCGCCCATCGGCACTGACGTTTCACTCGCCAACGATTCCCGCAAAATCTGCACGCTTCCCGGTCCTGGCCGCCCGTCTACGATGTTGATTTGCGACAGCGGCACGTTCGGCATCTCTTTGTCGTCCCACAACATCGTCGGTGACGGTGCAAACAGTCCCACGTACAAACGGTCGTTGTGCCGTTCGCGATTCAACAATCCGATCAGTTGATCGAGTCCTTCCGGTCCGCTCGACGCTCCGGGAAATCCAAACCCGCGCGACGCGCGATTCAGCCAGTCCGCATCACTCACCAGCACGCGCAGCATCGTCCCGTGAGCAATCTGTTCCGGCACACGCACTGTCGTTTCTTCGATACGCGCTGCTCCGCGATACGGCCGCAGCAGCACGCGCACGCGCAGCGTCTCACCAGGCACCGCTTCGCCGCGTTCCAGCCAGGCACTGTCAATGGTGTACGACTGCCGCCCCGCAACGCTCTCCACTTTTAACGAAACTTTCTCGACCACCGGCGTTTCAAACGTATTCGTAAAAAGTCGCGTGAAGTCCGCCATTAAAGTCAACGCAATCGGCATCGCATCCGGATTTAGCGTATCTCCCGGCGCAAACGTATTCTCCAGTTGCACTGGCGGATGACCCTTTAATTTGATTTCGCCACTCATGTGCAGCGTCGTGCCTTCGCCGTATACGATATTTTGCGTGAGCCCGTTGAACGCAGTGATCGCCACCAGCAACGGCGTCAGTTTTGGGTGATTCACCATTTCAAAATGAAGATTCTTTTCCCCGAGCGCCGTCTTCATGTCCAGGTCCATCGGAATCATCGCCGGCGCCGCGCCCAATTTTCCCGTCACTGCCGTCAAGTGGTCGCCCGTAATCGTTCCTATCGAACCGCCCACATTCACGATTTTCGTCGAAGCCAAATCCGAAGAAAGTGTCGTCACCACGCGGCTTCGCGCCATCGGAATCTGCACATCGCCCAAACTTAAAAACGGATGCCCGCACAAAAATACTTTGTCGCCCTGAACCGCCGTCACCGTGCACGCCGAATTTATCGAAGCGTCGCCTTGCACCAGAACCATTCCGGCCATATCACCGGGTGAAAGTTTTCCATCGTCGGGACGCGCCGCCGTCGTTCCGCCCTGCGCGGCTACAAATCCGTACGTGCCCAATTGCGGCGCAAATCTTTCAATCGCCGCCGGCTGAAATCCCGAGAACACCAGCGGCGTTTCAATCGATTGCAACGCCGCGCCATTCTGCAGCCCCGTTCGAAACGCACTTTCCGCTCGCAACGGCACATTTCCCGCCGCCGTCCCCGGAGAATCAAAACTTCCGCCAGCAATCACGTCCGCAATCGGCGTCACGCCCGCAATCGGATCTTTCGTAAACGTCCCCAGCTTCAGCGAAAGCGCGCCCGCCAGTTTTCCTTCGATATAAACCGGGCTGCCGCTCATTCCTGCCACAACGCCCGTCCGCTCAACTTTCTGGCCCTTGAGCTGGACCAAAATAATCGATTGTTTCGGCCCAAGAAAATTCGGCATCACACCCAAAACTTCCAGATCGAATTTTTCCACCTGGTCGCCCGCAAAAATCGTGTACGCGTACCCCTGCATTCCCGGCTTTATTTGATCAAGGGGAAGGAAATCATTCGATTGGGCGCGCACCGGCGTGGGAGAAATGCCGCCGAGTGTAAGCGCGGCCGCCAGCGCGATGAGTGCAAAAATCCGTGCAACCTGTTGAGAAACAAAGAGTCCCGAGAGCATGGGTTGGCAATGATACCTGCCGGGGTACGGGGGCGCAATCGAACCACCGACGCCCAAATGATGGGACCCGCGGCTTAGGAGTCCTACAACTCGATTGGACGCGTGCGATGTAAAAAAAGGCCGCCGCGCACCTTCTCAAGTCAAGCCATTGGACTCATTTGGGGAGAAAAAGGATGCTGGGGCACGAAAATTGCCCCGGCAAACTTTAGTCGTGGTGGTGCATCGCGAAGATTTTGTCGACCGACGTCTCGTATGGGTAGACGTGGACCATCCAGCCGAAAACGGAGGGGCGGAAGTGGCCACCAGCGGCGTCGCAGGCTTCTTGCGTCGCGATGGAGCCTTTGAGGCCGAACTTCGTCCAGTCGGCCGTCTTCAATCCTGATTGTGGGGGCACGCACAGGTTCGAATGCAAATGCCACATCGCGATGCTGAGGGGGACGCGCTGGTCTAGTTGATCCGGCGTAGCACGCTTCGGCATGGTGTACATTGCGCCGACGAGCTCGTAACCGGCGCTCGTCTTTTTGTACAGCAGGGAAGTCGGTCGTGACGGATCGAATTGCATCGCCGCGAGGAACCCGTTCGTGTAGTTCGTAAAGTGATATTCCGGCTGCGGAATATTCGGCATGAAAATCTTGAAGCCGTCGTTCAACGCAACGTGATAGTCGCGGTATTTTTCAATTCCACTTTTCAATTCCGACACGATTTCGCTCGCCTTTTGCAAATCGGCAGGCGTCTGCGACCGCATCGCTGTCATCGTCATGTGCAGATTCGAGCCGTGCATGTGCGCCATATCGGACATGGCGTCTTTTTCGCTCGCTTGTTCGTCGGCGTCCGGCATCTGCATCTTGCTATGGTCCATGCCTTGCATGGAATCTTGTGAAGATTGAGCGTCGACGATGGGCACTCGATGGCCCGGCATCGCCGACAAGAAAACCGTTAGTACAAACACGCCGCCGATCAACACTCCTGTCCTGACGGCAATTCTGCGAACTTCACTACTGGCTGGCATTCCTATCTCTCCTCAAAAGTTCCTACATCTATGATACGCAGCGGCGGCCTTCGCTGTTTCAATCGGTTTGCGGCGCGATGTAAGTTCACAAACTGTACGGCGGTACAGGTGTCCGCACGCTGCATGCTAGAATTTCTCCGTGAGCAAACAGGTCATTCACCCCGCAAAAGCCCTTTCCGGCAGCGTCCAAATGCCCGGAGACAAATCCATTTCGCACCGCTACGCCATGCTGGCCGCGCTGGCCGAAGGAACGTCCGAGCTTCGCAACTTCGCCGCCGCCGCCGACTGCCACAGCACCCTCGGCTGCATGAAAGCGCTCGGTGCGGATGTAAAAGTGGACGGCACCACCATTCGCGTTACGGGCCACGGTTTGCGCGGACTCAAGAGCAGCTGGCGCGCACTCGACGCGGGGAATTCCGGCACGACGATTCGCCTGCTTTCCGGAATTCTGGCGGGCCAGGATTTCAAGACCACCATCAGCGGCGATGAAAGTTTGCAAAAGCGGCCGATGAAACGCGTCGTGGGACCGTTGCGCGAAATGGGTGCGGAAATCAAAGCGCGCGAAGATAATTTCGCGCCGCTGGAAATTCGCGGCGGAAAACTGCGCGCCATCGAGTACAAAATGCCGATGGCCAGCGCGCAGGTGAAATCCGCCGTACTGCTCGCGGGGCTTTTTGCCGAAGGTGAAACGGTCGTCGTCGAACCAGCGCGCACGCGGGATCACACGGAACTCGCGCTGGAAGAATTCGGCGCTCCGGTCGAACGCAATGCCCGCATGACCAAAATTCACGGCGCCGGCTCCAACGGTTTGATCAAATTGACTGCGCGCAATCTCGAAGTTCCCGGCGATATTTCTTCCGCGGTATTTTTCATCGCCGCCGCTTCGCTCTTTCCGGAATCGAGCATTTTGATTCAGAATGTCGGCCTCAATCCCACGCGCACGGCGATTCTGGATGTTTTCGCGCAGATGGGCGCGAGCATCCAGATTCATTCCGTGCAAAGCTCGCACGGCGAAGTTGTCGGCGACCTGGCGGTGAAGGGTGCGGCGGTGAAGGGCGGCGTTGTTTCGGGCGATACGATTCCGCTCGTCATTGATGAGCTGCCGATGCTGGCCGCGCTCGGCCCGTTCACGGAAGAGGGAATCGAGATTCGCGATGCGAGCGAATTGCGCGTGAAAGAGAGCGACCGCATCGCTGTGCTGGTTGAGAATTTGCGCAAGATGGGCGCGACCGTGGAAGAGCGGCCCGATGGATTGAAGGTTGCGGGCCGTTCCGCGGGAAAATTGCGCGGCGCAGAAATCGAGCCGCACGGTGATCATCGCATCGCGATGTCGTTTGCGATTGCCGGACTTGCCGCCGATAGCCCGACTACGATCCGGGATGCGGAATGTGCGGGTGTGTCCTTTCCGTCCTTTTACGAGGATCTGAACCGGGTTGCGGAACGTTAGAGATTCGCAGGGACCCCGATATGCCGCGGCTTGGAAATCCAGGCAAAACCAAAACATGGAGCCACCGAGGCACAGAGTTCACGAGGAAAGAAGAAATAGCCTGTGGAAGGGGAGGGAATCCCAAATTGGGAATGATTTGGGTACACCCCCGGTGTCTTTGCCAAGAGTGGGCAAGCGATAGAAAAGAAACGAGATGATCAGCGCGCCACTGCAAGAGAGAGAAGAAAGAGCGCGCAAGTGATTGAAAACAAACGAGAGAAGATTTGCTCGCTTCGGCACCCCTCCGGCGAGCTTTTCGGGGCAAGGTCGCCGGAAGGAATAAGACGAGCAGCACGATCGCCCAAGCCGAAAGCTTCGGCGGGTACAATGGAAGATGAAAACTGACCGTGCTCATTGAAATCAAAGGTAATCAAAACGGTGCTACTTGCCAGCGCAATCGTTGTGGCCTGTATCCGCGATGCTGGCAATCACCCATTTACCATCGGTATGAACAAGATTGAACAAGTCGGTCCCGCAGTGGTCCACCTTGCCATCCACTAGGAACTCGAAAGGAGCCCACACCACCGCCAGATCGCGATCAATCCGCATTAGCGGATCATGAATTCGCTCCTGAATGTGCGTGGTGCCGGGCTTTCCTGCGCGGTCAGCAAAATTTTCGAAAGTCATCTGAACCGGTTTGCCGTCCCTCATGAGCACCATCGTGCCACCGGTCAGCAACGGTTTCTTGATCATCGCTGCGTCGCGTTTTTCCATGGCGTCAAACATTTGCGTTATAGGCACCATGACAGCTTGCTGCTCCGCGCTATCGGGTGCCTGAGTGGTTGTCGCATGCAACGAGGAGATTAGAAAAACGGCAGAGGCTGTGGCGACAGCGATAGAAAAAAACGAGAGGAGCGAACGGAAGTTGGTTTTCATGGCACCGATTCTAACCTGCGATATCGAGGTTTTCTACAGCCCAATCTCGTTCTAGTCCGCGAGTTATGCCAGGCCTGATAAATGCCGTCGCTTTAACGTGCCGGGCCGAAGTAGCGGTAGTGGCCGGTGATTTTCCATGAGAAGAGAACATCTTCTACTTTAGGGCCCGCGCCGATGTTGTGTTCGACGAGGTGGCGGCCCGGCAACGACTGCTTGTCTACAACAATTCCGATGTGGGGAATGTTGCCGCCGAGATCCCAGGTGACGAGTTCGCCGGGTTTGTAGTCGGAATTATTTGTAGTGACTGGCAGCGATTCTCCCTTGCGCGAGAAGAAGACCTGAAGGTTCGGCACGCGGCGGTGATCGATGTTGGTGTCGGTGTGAGCGAGCCTCCAACGGCGCTGGTTGGGATAGGCGGAGAAATTTCGCTGCATGTCCTCGTGAACTTCTTTCTGCAGATCGATGCCGAGGGCGCGGTAGGAGCGGATGACCTCATCGGTGCAAACACCGGTATCGGCAGGGACGTCGCCATTGGGATAAGGGATTCGAACGTAAGCTGGGTCGTAGCGAACGGAGAGATGCGTCCGCTCGATGGCCGCGGCGGAAAGTTTTTCGAGGAGGGGAGAGGTTGCGTTTAGTGCGGCGGGGCTCTGCTGAAGGCGAGCGGGTAATGCGAGCGCGGCGAGGAGCGCCATGGTGAGCACACCAACGATACAAAGGCGGCGCATGGCTCAAGAAATTAGACGCCAGAGAGCGGAATTTGTGCCGGAGGTATGATTTGTTGCCAAGTTCTTGTGGTTGAGGTTCTTCGGGCATCTTCCTGGATGCCCTCAGGATGACAGCTCTCCTACTTCGCGATGGCGGTGACGGTCGCCCTCGCTATTTGGCGGGGGCAGAAGCGGGCGCAGGAGCCGGGGTTAGAAGCGTGGTCCGAACGGAGGGTGGGAGGGAGCGGATGCGCTTGATGAATGCGGAGACTTGCCAGAGTCTCTCGTCAGAGTCCCACAGGCCGTTTACAAACATGCCGGAACGGCGGATGCCGTGCTTGGCGACCCAGAAAATTTGGGCTTCCGTGAAGTCGGATCCCACTGATGAGAACTGAGGCGGGGCGGGAATCAGTGCAGCGGCCGAGCCGCCCTTGCCCGGTTCGAGATCGCCATGGCAGCCGGAACATTCGGAAAAATAGATTTTGCCGCCGGCGACAAGGTTTGGGTCAGTTGGTGGAAAGGGATTGGGAATTTCGGGCGCGTGGCGACGGACGGAAGCGCGAACGGCGGGACCCAAGAGAGCTGATTCAAGACGTGAAGGTGGAACGTCGGCACGCACTTCGGCGTAGCCGAGGCGGAGATAAGCGAAGACGGCGAGGCAGAGGAGCAGAAGGGTTGAGAAGACGCCGAGGAGAAAGTTCTTCATGAATGCTCCTGGATCAGTCGAATCGGGGGATTAGACGCGGGAGAAAGAAATTGGTGATGAAGTAGCAATCGCGCGCGCAGGGAGAGGGTTTTTCTTAATGCAGATGGCGGCAGAGGTGGAAGGCCCTGATTGGGGTTTTGAGATTGAAGATTCGGGTGTTGGGAAATAGGCCGACGAGTTCTTGCGAGCGTGCAACGCGGCCGAGCGGCGATTCTGGCCAAGATTTATCGAGCCAGCAGCGAAGAGGCACGATATATAGTGCCTCTACTTTTGCACGGGGAATGCTTGGGTGATTGGGAAGTTTACGAGGTCTTACGGATGTTGATGGAGCCGTAGCTGGTGCGGATGACGATTTTGACGGGGCGACCGGAGCCGTATTTCCCTTCGAGGTGAGTGTCGCCCGATTTTGTGTTGGTTTTGTTTAGCGACGGAGCGGAGAAGTCGGAATCGATGTCGCAGGAGTGGCAGTCGGCGACGATTTCGAAGCTGGTGCCGGAGGGAAGGCTGAGCGTGATTTCCGAAGACGAATTCGTGAGCTGGATCTCGTCTTTAGGAGCAACGGAGTAGCGGACATCAATGTTGCCGTTGCGGTTGTCCACGTTCACCTTGCCGCCCGGGTTCTCGATGCTGACGTTAGCGGAGGAAGTGCGAAGGGTGAGATTGCCGGGCGCATCGACAATTTCAAAGTTGCCGGACTCGATCGACATGTGACCGGTGAGTTGAGCGAGCGTGAAGTCGCTGCGATGCGAGATGAAGCGGATGCCCTTGGCAATTTTCTCGGCGCGGATGGGACCGAAAAACTCGCCGTTGAGAGTGAGTCCGCCGGTGGCATTAACGACGCTGACTTCTCCGCCCTTGCCGGCGATTTTGACGTCGCCCTTGGTATCGGTAACGGTGGTGTCGCCGCCTTGTGTATCTACTGCGACGCCGCCGCCGGTGTCGGAAATGTCGATGTCACCCTTTTGTGTGGTTACGGAAACCGCCGCCGCAACGTCGGCCACGTGAACATCGCCCTTCTGTGTTTTTACCGACACGTCGGCTTTCTTGGGAACGGTGACGTCAAGATCGAATCCAAAACGCCGATCTTCTTCGGCAGCGCCGGCGGGCCGCACAATGTAGACGTCGCCTTCTTTGACAGTCTCGAGTTTGGCCGATTCAGCCAGCTTTTCTGCGGAGTTATCGTTCCAAGAACGGACTTGTTTTTTGCCGGTGATCGTTAGTTGGGCTTCATCGCCGGTGTGGACCGAAATATCCCCACGCGGAATATTCAGCTGAATGTGTGCGCCGGGAGGAACAGGGTGCGGCGCCATGTCAAGGTCGTACGAAAAGGAATTTCCCCAGTCGACGTCGAACGGGGGCCGTCTGCCGTCGATTTTCGTTCGGACGAGATCGACGATGACAACCATGCCGATGAGGCAGAAGACGCCGACGACAAGAAAGATCTCGCCTGCGGTGATCCATCCGGTCGAGCGGCCCTGACGCTGCGCGGCGGTGCGTTCGTAAAATTTTACTAGGCCCCAACCGATAAAGATGAGAGGCCACCAGTGGCGGAGAATGGAGCCGAGGCCGATGTGCTCGTACCGCCAGAGCAACATAAGGATGCCGAGCGAGATGAGCAGAAGTCCGCTGAAGAGGCCGCCGGAGCGAGGTTGATCGGGAGAGGCGTTTGCCATTGCCAATTATTGCCCCTGGCCTTGCGTGCCTTGATACGGATTGGCGGGCGGAGCCGGCGGCGGAGGAATCACCGGGGGAGTCGAAGAATCGACGTGGCCATCCGTGGGAGCGAGGGACGAGGCGAGAAGGATTGCGCCGATGACGATCAGAATAACGGGAAACGTGTTACCGAAGCTGAGATAACCGCCGCGAAATTCGCTGAGAAGAAAGAGAACACCAACGGTGGTGATGATTGCCGGACCCATCAGGCCCCGAATAGTGCAGCGCCGGCAGGTGCAATTGATTTTGTCGCTCATGCTCGTTCTCCTCGAAAACGGCCGGCTTCAGACCCTTCGCTCAGGTAAAAAAGCCGGCCCTACCACTAACGTTTGGCTTCGGCACGGGCCGCTTCAGAAAGCGGCCCGTACAACAAAAACCAAATGCAAATCACGGGCGGCTGGCTCGATTGCGGAACATAAAGACACCCGCCCCAATCAGGATCAACGGCCACGTGCGGGAAAGGCTCAAGTGCAAAAACTCGAAGAAACGAAAATTGTTGAGAAGCATGAGGGTGCCGATGCCAATGAGAACGATTGGGCCGAGAGGAAGATTCCGGCCGATGGAATCGAGCGGATCGGCGGCGACGGGTTGGCCGGAATTCTTGGCCTGCGCGACACGCATGGAATCGAATGCGGTGTAGAAAATGAAGCCAGAAAGGAGCAGGCCGAGCATAGTAATTGCGCCGGCGCTGAGATCATCCGAATTAGCAAGGCCAAAGACGAGCGAAGCGAAGATGACAATGTGAATCAGGGCCTTGTTATATTCGCCGTTGTAGACGGCGCCTAATCCGGGAAGAATAAAGCCGAGGATAAAGGCGATGGCACCGCTGGATTTGCCGGGTTGAGGAGGGGGCACAGTTGCGATGGGCGGAACAAATGCGGGCGGCGCATAACCTGGCGCGGAATACGGATTTTGGGGCGGCGGAACTGCAGCGGTTGGTACGCCCATTCCTTGCGCCAAACAGTTTTCGCAATAGAGAACTTCGTGAACGGGGCGAGCGCAGACGGAGCACATCGCTTTGCCGCAGTTGCGACAGAACCCGGTAGCATCCACCTCAGGATGGACGGCACACTTCATTGAATTCTCCCTTCGGAGCAAACGGGACATGCGGCAGCCAAAACTAGACTACGGGACGCCAGGTCATTGGCACGATTTTGTTGCTTGGGCGAAGCGGGAGCCGAACCGTCCGTGCTTCCCGGGTTTTTGTCCGGAGAAGTTTGCGGAGTGGTGGAATCCTGATTCGATGGCAACTGATCCTCGCGTTGCAAGCGGGATTGAATTTCGTAGACGACGCGAAGGTCGCTGACGAATTTTGTGCCGCGTGCGTAGACGAGATGGGCCTGGCGATTGGTGCCCTGATAGATCTTGGCGGGTGCGAGATCGGCGATGTGCGGCTTCCTCCAGGAGAAACTGGTGAAGGACGCGAAAGTGAGGAACATGGCACAGAGAGAAACGCCGCCATAGGCGAGGCGCTGGGGATTAAAGCCGCGGAGCCAGGCACGAACGGCGGCCCAGCCGGTGAGGGTTTCGCGCGGGCCGAGCGTTTTATCCAGGATGTTGTAAACGAGGCGCGGAGACGGTTCGATTTGCGGCAGCGCGCGCAGGGCGGAAAGCGCATGGGTGACGCTGGAGACAAGGGGAGTGCAGCGCGGGCAAGCGTTCACATGCGCATCAAATTCGTGCTGTTCGGCAGCGGTGAGAAGGCCGTCGAGATAGTCGGTCAAGAGCAGTTCGGTTTGTTCACAAGTCCAGTTCATAAGGCACCCAGCGAGCTATTCAAAAAGATCACGCGGGTCGCACCCCCATTTGTTGCAGGATGCGAGCCAATTCGATGCGGCCCCGGTTGATTCTGGATTTTACCGTTCCTTCGGGCACCGCGAGAACCCTTTGAATCTCGCCATATTCCAGTTGCTGCAAGTCACGCAGCACGACGGCTTCACGTAATTCGGGCGAAAGCTTGGTGAGCGCCGACTGCACCTGGCCACTCAACTCGCCGAGGAGCGCTTGCTCGTCCGGGCGCTTCGCGCTCGACTCCTTGTTTTCCACAACCGGCATCGCATCGTCGAGTGAGTCGGTTGCCCGGTCACGCTTGGTGCGGCGGTAGTGGTCGATCAAGAGGTTACGCGTCACGCTTGTCATCCAAGTGGCGAAGCCGCCGTGTGCTGAGCGGTAGCTCGCCAAAGTCCTGTAAATACGGAGGAAGACATCCTGGGTCAGGTCCTCGGCTTCGGTGCGGTTACCAGTAAAGCGGTAACAAATATTGAACACGCGCCGACTGTGCTGACGCACAAGTTCCTCCCAGGCCGAGCCATCTCCCTGGAGGCATTGCTGGACCAGTTGGACGTCCTGCTCCAACGCTTCATTAGCCTCGAATCCTAAAGGTCTCTCGGCCTGTCAGAGTATGGAACGAAAACTGCAGCCGAAAAGTTCCCCAGTCGCCTGTAGCGCCGGGACCGACCGAATGGAGGGCATCTTACCGGGGTAGGGGGTAGGGAAACAAGCCCTGTCGTAACAATAGTTTGGGGGTGAGCTTGACGGGGTGAGGCTGGGCCAGTAGGCTCAGAGGCTCATGCGGACGGAGAAGAAGAAGTTACTGGTCGGCGCGGCGGTGCTGGTGCTTCTGGGCTTCGTCCTGTATCGCTCCCGGGGCATGTTGCATTTGGGAGATTTCAGCGGCGGGAAGCTTTGGACCGCGATTCGAAGTGCCAATCCACTTTACATTCTGCTTGGCATCGCGCTGATTTATTTGTGCTTTGCCCTCCGTGCGTTGCGTTGGCAAATCTTCCAAAGAAATCTGGGGAAGGCGGAATTCTGGTCCATCTACCGGATGACGCTGGCGGGTTTTGCCGCGGTCTTCGTGTTGGGGAGGGCGGGCGAGCCAGTGCGGCCGCTGCTGATTTCACGTAAAGCGAAAATTCCTGTGGCGGATACGTTTGGAATCTATGTGCTGGAGCGGCTCTTCGACTTTGCGAGCAGCGCGGTGATTGCGGCGCTGGGATTGCTTTTGTACGCGTCGCAGGAACATGCGGACGGGCCTGCAAGCGTAATTGCGAAAGGAGCAAGGACGGCGGGCGTGCTGCTGGCTGCGGGAGTAGTCGGCACGATCGCGTTTCTGGCTTATTTGCGGTTGCATGGCGGCGGGATGGCTGAGCGCCGGCTGAAAGGCTGGGTGACGGCGCATGGCTGGCGAGCGAGTGTCGCGAAGATTGTTTTGGGATTTGTGCGGGGAATTCAGACGATTCGAACGTGGCGCGATTTGATCGAGTCGGTGTTTTTGTCGGTGATTCACTGGTATTTTGTGGCGCTGGTTTATTTGTTTGTGTCGCACGGATTTGGCGGAAGGCTATCGTTGCTGACGGTTGGCGATTGTTTGCTGCTGTTGGCGATTACGCTAGTGGGATCGATTCTGCAGTTGCCGACGGTGGGCGGGGGTGCGCAGGCGCTGGCCATCTTTGCATATACGCAGGTATTTGGAGTAGAAAAAGAGGCTGCTGTAGCGGCCGCACTGGTGCTCTGGCTGGTGACCTTTGCGTCGTGCAGCCTTGCAGGAATTCCGCTGTTGATTCATGAAGGATTTTCGTTTGGGCAGTTGCGCGAGATGGCGGAGCACGAAAAAGAAGAATTGGCAGGAGAAGCCGCGCGCGGCGTGATCCAGGAACGCCGCGGAGGAGACGCATGAAGTGTCCATTTTGCGGGCATACCGATGACAAAGTGATTGACTCGCGCGAAGGGCGCACAGGAGACACGATCCGCCGGCGGCGCGAATGTTTGAAATGCGAGCGGCGGTTCACGACGTACGAGCGAATTGACGAGATTCCGTACATGGTGATCAAGAAGGACGGGCGGCGCGAGCGCTTCGAACGGCAAAAGATATTGCAGGGACTTTTGAAGGCATGCGAAAAGCGGCCCGTGGCGACGCCGAAGCTCGAAGCGATTGTGGATGAGATTGAAAGCGTGGTACACGAAGCGACGGAGCGCGAGCTAACGACGACGGAAATCGGCGAGATGATCATGCGCGGGTTGAAGAAGCTGGATAAGGTGGCGTATGTGCGATTCGCGAGCGTCTATATGGATTTTAAGGACGTCGCGGAGTTCATGTCGGAATTGAAGGGATTGTTGAAGGACAAGGCGAAGAAATAGGCGAACAAATAATCAAACGGGGACCAGTCATGAAAATCAAAATGGCGATTCCATCCATTGTGGTGGCTGCGGCGATTTGCGTGGCGTTCAGCGCGTTTGCGCAGGACAAGCCTAAGGTCGAAGCGGCGAAGATTCGCGAGTATGTGAAGAAATTGGCGGGAGATGAATTTGAAGGGCGAGGTACGGGGCAAAAAGGCGGGGACGCGGCGGCGGATTGGATCGCGAAACAGTTCGAATCTTTTGGATTGAAGCCGGCGGGAGACAAGGGAACTTTTTTTCAGGAAGTTCCGATGGTTGGCGTGAAAACGCTGCCGGCGAGCACGTTTGCGTTTGTTCCTACGCCCGGCGAAGCGACGCCGGTGATGTATCAACTGAAGTACGCGGATGAAATTGTGACGAACAACGAGGCGCAGGAAGAAAAAGCGGAAATTGATGCACCGATTGTATTTGTGGGATTTGGGATTACCGCGCCGGAGTATCAATGGGACGACTACAAGGGCGTGGATTTGAAGGGCAAGGTCGCGCTGGTGTTCGTGAACGAGCCGGAATCAACGGACGAGAAATTCTTCAAGGGCAAGGCGCTCACGTACTACGGGCGGTGGACATACAAGTATGAAGAGACGGCGCGGCATGGCGCGGTGGCGACGCTGATTATTCACCGGACGGATTTGGCGAGTTACGGCTGGGAGGTGGTGCGAAATTCGTGGGGGACGGAGCGGTCGTATTTGCGGCGGGACGAAACGCCGAAGTTGGAAGCGGCGTCGTGGATTCAGTTGGATGTGGCGAAGAAGTTGGTTGGAATGGCGGGATTGAATTTGGACGAGTTGTACAAGAAGGTGCAGACGCGAGAGTTCAAGCCGGTGGAGTTGCCCGTGCGCTTGAAGGCGCATCTGGCGAGCGAGTTGCGGCCGTTTGTTTCGCGAAATGTTGTGGCGAAGCGGGAAGGGTCGGATGCAAAGCTGAAAGAGGAAGCGGTTTTGTATACCGCGCATTACGATCACTTTGGAATCGATCCTTCGCTTAAGGGCGACCAGATCTACAACGGAGCGGTGGATAACGCGACGGGGAGCGGGATTTTGTTGGAGCTGGCGCGCGTGTGGGCGAAGGCGCCGGCGCCGAAACGGTCGATTTTGTTTGCTTGCGTGACGGCGGAAGAGCAAGGGTTGCTTGGGTCGGAATATTTTGGGAAGCATCCATCGATTCCCGCGAGCAAGATTTCGCTCGATCTAAACTACGATGCGCTGGCGCCGCTCGGCGAGCCGGAAGAAGTTGAAGTGAGCGGCGCGGAACGGACGACGTTTTATCCGGCCGTGGAAGCTGTAGCGAAAGAATTCAAATTAGCGATTAAGCCGGATGCGCAGCCGGGGGCGGGGCATTATTACCGGTCGGATCATTTCAGCTTGTCGCGCGTGGGGATTCCGGCGTTTTCCATCAGCGAAGGGATGAAGTTCAAAGGGCGTGATACAGCGTGGGGTGAGGCGCAGGCGAAGGATTATGTGGATCACAACTATCACAAGGTGTCCGACGAGTTCCAGGAGAATTGGGATTTTGCGGGCCTTGCGAAAATGACGCGTTTTGGATTTGAGCTCGCGGCGCGCGCTGCAAATCAGCCAGCGCTGGTGGAGTGGCAAAAAGGCGATGAGTTTGAAGCCGCGCGGAAGGCGAGCATTGCAGCGTTCTTGAACGACTCAGGGCTTTTTGGCGGGACGGATTTGAAGTTAGTTGAGTGCGTTGTACCGTACTATCCGCCTGTAGCGAGACAAGCGCGAATTTCTGGAGCTGTCAGTTTGCGACTGCATGTAAGCAGAGATGGGAATGTATCGGCGGTGGAGGTCTTGAGTGGTCACCGTATCCTGGCAGAAGTGGCCAGGGACACGTTGCAGCAATGGAGATTTGCCGCCCTTGGTACGAAAGAAGAGAACTTGAACATTCTTCTGACCTTCTCGCTGGACGAACCCCCTTCGGGCGATTGGCGTTCGCACGTATCCGTGGCAAGACCACAAAGCTTGATCGTAACTGCTGCAGAACCGATTTGCGATCATTGCGAGGCTACTTCTCGCGTGGGTTAGCTTCGCTGCGCCCCGATACTCGGTGCGGATCAGACCAATTTCAATCCGTTCGGGACCATCGGAAGAGAACGCAAGCGGATGCCGGTAGCGTCAAAGATGGCGTTGCCGATGCAAGCGGCGACGCCGACGATGGGCGTTTCACCCGCACCTGCGGAAGGTAGATCTTTGCGATCCAGCAAGACCGTTTCAACTACTGGAACATCTTTGAAACGCGGAACGCGATATTTGGAAAAGGCTGCGTTCAGGATGCGGCCGTCTTCAAAGTCGATGGCTTCGAAGAGCGCACCGCCGAGTCCCATGATGTTTGAACCTTCCACCTGATTGCGAAGGCCGTCAGGGTTGACGATCGCTCCACATTCGAATGCGCTGACGAGGCGAACGACGCGGACGGCACCAGTGCCGCGTTCCACGGCAACCTCGCCGCAGGTGGCAATGTATCCGCCTTTTTCCACGCCGCCTGCGATGCCGAATCCCTGCCCGGGAGATTTTTTCCCGTGCGGCCAGCCGAATTTCTTGGCAGCGGCTTCGAAGACGGCGCGAAGACGATCGTCCTTCAAATTCTTGAGACGAAATTCGAGTGGATCGAGCTTTGCTCTGTGCGCCAGCTCATCCATGAAGGATTCGCGGGCAAAATGATTTGCGGTCGCGGCGAGTCCGCGATAGGAGCCCTGGCGCAGCGGATATTTGGTCGGTTGGAAGTGCTCGTTGCGAACTTCGGCGGCGTAGGGCGTGTTCAAGCCGGAGCCGCCAGAATTGAAATTCGTGAACTCCCAATATTCGAGGCGACCGTTCGAATCTACGGACGCGCGAATGTCAATGACACCTGCCGGGCGGAAATAAGCCCAAGTAAATTCTTCTTTGCGAGTCCAGACGAGTTTGACGGGCTTTTTAGCGGCGCGGGCGAGACGCGCGGCTTCGATGGCGGTTTCACCGGTGTGTTTGCCGCCGTAGCCGGAGCCGGTGTCTGGCATCAAGACATGCACGCTTTCCTGAGGGATGTGAAACGCGGCGGCGAGTTCTTCGCGAACACCAAAGGGTCGCTGTGTGCCGGTCCAAACCGTCAGCATGTCACCGTTCCATTCTGCGAGCGCAGCGCGAGGTTCGAGTGGAGCGTGAGCGATGTAGGCCACGTTGTAAGACGCGGAGATGGCATTCGTGGGGGATGAGGCCTGTGGCGAAGCGTTGGAAGACTCTCGCGCAGCTGGATTGTTTCGCAAATACTCGAACACGTTCTTGCTGGACGGCTGAGGCGCGGCGCTCCACTCCGATTTGATTGCGGCGGCCGCGCGTGTGGCGAGTTCTTCGCTGGGCGCAGCGACGCCGATAAAGTCACCATCGCGTACCACGATGACGCCGGGCATTTTTTCCGCGCCCGATGTGTCCACCGATGCGAGGATTGCTTCGAACTTCGATGGCCGCACGACCTTGCCGTAGAGCATTCCTGGGCGCTTCTGGTCGGACGGATATTTGTGGGCGCCGGTAACAAAGTCGCGGCCCTCGATTTTTGAAAGTGGTCTGCCGGCGATTTTCCATTCGGTCGCGGGAAGGAGCGGATCTTGGTCTGGAATCAGTTGTGCAAGTTCGCGGTTTTTGAGCAGGTCGCCGTAAGTGGCGGAGTTCTTTGAGAGCTGATCGGAGATTTTTCCATCGGCTGCGATCAAGTTCCCGCGTGGGACGTTCCACGTCTGCGCTGCAAGGTCTTTGAGCATGTCGCACGCCGCAGCGGCGGCCCTGCGAAGCTGCAGATTCATCGTGGGGGTCGTGCGACTGCCGAACGTACCCATGTCATAAGGCGTCAGCAGCGTGTCTCCCATGACGAGCCTGATTTGTGATGTCGGAACACGAAGCTCTTCCGCGACGGCTTGTGAAAGAGAAGTGCGAATGTTCTGGCCGACTTCGACTTTGCCGGTGAAGACGGTGACTTTTCCGTCTTGGCCGATGTGCAGCCAGGCACCGACGTCTTTCGGCATGTCGTCCATGCGGCGTTGGCCCCTGCCAGATTCTTGCAGTGCTGTCGCCCTGGAACTTGCGCAAAGAATCAGCGCACCAGCGCCAAGAAACTTAAACAGGTCACGCCGGGTGAGGTCGAAGACGTACGCGCGGGCTTCACGCAGCTCGTAGCGCTCCGGCTCAATCGCGAGAGGAACATTTGCGTGTTCGTTCATTGCGCTCCTCCTCTCATCGAGTGGGCCGCGCGCTGTACGGCAGCGACGATACGAGGATGCGTGCCGCAGCGGCAGATGTTGCCGTCGAGTGCGTCTTTGATTTTTGTCTCGGTTGGGCTGGGATCCGTTCGCAACAATCCGACCGCGGACATGATCATTCCGGAGGTACAGTAAGCACATTGCATCGCTTCTTCGGCGAGAAAGGCTGCCTGCAGCGGGTGAAGGTGGTCACCGTGTGCGAGGCCTTCAATCGTTGTAATCGTTTTTCCTTCGGCGTCTGCCACCGGCGTCAAGCACGAGCGATGTGGCACGCCGTCAATAAGAACGGTGCAAGCGCCGCATTGACCTTCACCGCAACCGTACTTTGTGCCGGTGAGATCGAGTTGTTCGCGGAGAACGGAGAGCAAACTGGATTGTGCATCGGCGTCGACGGAACGATTTGCGCCGTTTACATGTAGGCTCGAAATGTTCGTCATAGAACCTCGCGTTGCGTTTTTTTAGGGGGCAGACTGGGCAAGCTCCGCGCGCGTCTTCGGCATCTGACGCCAGCTTACACCTTTGGGGTACACGCGGCGGACGAAAGAAAAACCGCCAACAGAGTATTTTCGCCATACGAAAATTAACGAGGCCAGACGCCCGCGGTGAATGTTTTCAGTGTTTTGAAGCCGAGTTGGTCGTAGAGACGGACTGCGGTGCGATTTTCCGTGGTGACCGTAAGGGTGAGTTCCTGAAACTTCAAGCTGCGCAAGGCGTCGGCGGCGGTGAGCATGAGCGCGCGGCCGAGCCCTTGACCTTGATGGCCGGGCAGCACGCAGACTTGCGTGGTGTGGCCGACGCCAGGCGAAACCTCGCTGGTGAGAATCGCGCCAACCAGATCGTCGCTTCCCGGATAGTGCAAAACGAAGGAGGCGCCCGGAACGAATTGGCCGCAGCCGGGCAGGAGAATAATGTTTTTCAGAAAACGCAGCGCGCCGGCTTTGCTGCGGTATTGGTCGTTGATGTCGCCGTCCACGTGGTCCGCGTAGGCGAGATAAATCAATTTGGCGCAAGGATCGAAATATCGGTCGTGCCAGCGGGAGAAACGCAGTCCAGTCGTGGCAGAGATGCGAAATTCAGTTGGTTTGTGCAGGTCCATCAGCATGAACTGCCGTGTATAAAGCTGGAATCCCTGTTCGGTGAGGGTGCGGTCGACGGGGCCGCCGAAGGGCATGAGCTGCGCTTCGATGCGACTCAGGTGCGGAATGGCGCGCATAGCGAAGAGCATTTCTTCCAGCAAGCGGCGCGCAATCGCGGATTGTTCGAAACGCGGCGAAGCGTAAAGGCCGCCGATCAACCCTTTGTGTTCTTCCAAAACGTAAAACGCATACCCGGCGGCGACACCGTTTTCATACGCTACGCAACCGGAGAGCGCATGTGCTTCAAGGAACCGCTTGATGAGTTCGAGCGCGCCGCGGTAGTCCCAATGCAATTCGTCGCGCCAGTGAACGGCTTCTTCGTCGAGAAGCGGTTCAATCTGCCGCACCGTCGTCTGGCGGAGGTCAACAATGTTCATGAAATGAGAGAAATGCCCAGCCCCTGAGAAGACCGCTCAATCGCGCTGCCAAATTGCGTCCCCCATAATAGCCGATTCGTCCAATAAAAATAGACGATGCGCCTAAACGAGCTCATTAACGCGAACGAGAACGATATAGATGCGACACATGAGCACGAGGGCGGGCGCAAAGACAATTTTGCGTGTGTTACTCTTCAAAAGGCTAAGGAACAAGAAGGGAATTCAATTCAGCGGCTATTGCCGCGCCCAGAGCGGCCACGACGCGAATGTCCATCCTTTTTGAACTGCGATATCCCACAAAGTGGTACACGAAAGTGTTTACGGCCGTCGTTGCGTTGGCGTTTTTCGTCGGCCTGGCAACACTGGCGATTGCGGGTTTTCTCGTCTACCGGATTGTAAAGCCGCAACGCACGAGTTCTGAAATCAACATGTCGACCTTTCCAGGCCGGCCGGATGCGGTGCAATTTACCGCAGCCGAGTTGGGCAAGCGGGAAGGATGGTTTTTCCCCGGATTGCGCGGCGCGCCAACGATCATTTTGTGCCACGGGTATGAATCGAGCCGCAGCGAATTGCTGACACTGGTTTCCGCGTTGCAGGATCACCAGTACAACGTTTTCGTTTTTGATTTTGCCGCGCATGGTGCAAACGCCGGAATGACAACGTTTGGCTATAAGGAAGCGGATGAATTGCGCGCGGCGATCAATACGTTGGCTGCGCGGAACGATGTGGACCCGGCGAGTTTCGGACTTTGGGGCTACAACCTGGGCGCCTATGCGGCGATGCGCGAAGCGGAAACCGACAAGCGAGTTCGCGCGCTGGTGCTGGATTCGGTCTACGACGAGCCGAAGCAGATGGTGAAAGTCGAAGTAGAAAATACCGGCCTAGCGTCATTTCCCTTTATGGTGCGGTCGGCGGAATTGAGTTTTGACTGGCTCAACTATCAGCATAAGCAAGATCCGCCATTGTCGAAGCGTCTAAGCGCGCTGGCTGGAGTACCGAAATTGTTTATCGAGGCTGCCGATCAGCCGGAACTTGCCGACTTGACGAGGCAGATGTACATGAAGTCGCCGGAGCCGCGCGAGCAGGCGGTGATTCCACACGGAAACTTTGCGGGGATGGGCGATGAAGACAAGCGGGCTTACGAGAATCGGGTTGTGACGTTCTTCCTAACGCGGCTGCCCGCTGCTGGCGGGGCCGGGCGCTAATTTCGGCTCGGCAACTTCCACCAAACATGTGCTGTCGAATGCTGCGGGTCCGAGAAACCTCACCCGCGCGATTGGCACGCCAGATTTGCGCAACTCTTCAAAACCGTGCGAATCCGTCAGCAAGAATTTAGGAAGCGGCTGTCCGGGTTTAACCTCGTGCACTTCGCGCCGCAGATAAAAGTTAAATTGGTAGGCCTTACTCCTCTGCATGCCAAAAAACACCATGTCAGAGTCGGGTGTCTGTATTCGTTCAACGTTCTCTGCCGCAGACCGAGCGGAAAGGCCTGGATCAAGTTCACCTAACATCGAACGGAGAGGAAATAAGAGCCCGCCGCAAAGCCAGATTGCGGCGGGAACCTGCGCCCACGCGGATGCCTTGAAGCGCCGCTTCGCGGCCAGCCAGCTCGCGAGGGTGACGATAGGCATGGACAGAAACAACACAAAAAACGCAATCAGCGTTTGTACTACCGGCTCTACTTTCGGTAATCGAAATGTGTAATTTGGATCGAGCGCCATTCCCCCAAGAAAGAGGATCCCTGCACTGGCGCCGGCATACCAAAGTAATCGCTTTCTGTCATCTCTCTGTGCGGCCCCGAGGCAAACACTCATCACGAATCCAGCCGCGGGAATTGCCGGGAGGATGTAGCCGGGCAGTTTGGACTTCGACGTCGAGAAAAACAAGATGCAAAACAAAGACATCAGCCAGAAGAGAAGCACTAAGGGATCGATTGCGCGCGACTGCCTGAATTTCTTGGCGCTTGAGTGCAACGCCCAAAAAAGAACCGCGGTCCAAGGTAGTGTAGCCACAACGAGGACAGGAGCGTAATACCAGAACGGCTGAATGTGCTGGAATTCCGGCGTGAGGTAGCGCTTGAAATTGTGTTCGATGATGAAGACGCGGAAGAAGTCAGAATTGCGGCGCGCGCAAAGGATGTACCAGGGCAGGGCGCTGGCGCAGAACGAAACAATCGCGGCGGGATGAAGCAGACGAAACGCATCGCGCCAGCGTTTCGTGATGAGCGCCCAGAATAGGACAGCGCCGCCGGCGAGAATGATTGCGGCTGGGCCTTTGGCGAGAACGGCAAGGCCAAGAAAAAATCCCAAGAGGATCAGAGCGAGCCAGGGTGTGCGTGGAAGTACTGGTGTGCTTTCATTGCGTGCGAGCCCAAGGGCGACAGCGGCGCAGACCAGCGCGACGGTGAGCAGGCCGCTGAATGGCATGTCCGTTGCGGCGGCGTGCGAAAAGCCAATCATACCGACGCTTGTCGGAAGAAGCAGCAAGAGCCATCGCGCCGTTTCTTCGCCATAGACGCGCCAGGCGAGCCACGCGAGCGACAGCGTTGCGAACAACGCGCAAAGCGCGCTCGGCAATCGCGCGGCAGCTTCGCTTACGCCGAAAAGTTTGAAGGTTGCTGCGGCCATCCAGTAATAAAGGACTGGCTTTTCGAACCATGGCTTTCCATAGAGGCGAGGCGTGACCCAGTCGCCGCTCTCCGCCATGTCGCGTGCGATCCACGCGTAACGCGGCTCATCAGGGCCAACGAAACCGATCGCGCCGAGATTGCTGAAATAGCAGACCGCGACCGTAACAACGATCAGCGCGCCCCAGCCAATTCGCGCAGGTACGCTTTGGCCAGATTTTTCGTTCAGTGAAGAGTCGGCTTCGGTCATTTCGCGGTGTCGTTTGAATCTCTCGCAGCTTACTTTCGGTCGTACACTTCTAGCATAATGGCACACGATGAAGGAATGGCCGGGATTTGCCCTTGCGTGGCTGCTCGTTAAATTCATCGGGACGTTACCGCGACCGCTGGCGCGCGGAATCGCGACGGCCACGGTGCGCGTTCTTCTGGCATTGCTCCCGCGTTTGCGCAAGATCGCGATGTTCAATCTTCGGCTGGCATTTCCGGACTGGACTGATGCGCGGCGGAACGAAACGCTGCAACAAATGACGCGGTACCTTGCGTGGCAGGCTGTCGAATTCGCGCGATTCCCGAAATACAACCAGGCGAACATCGTGCGGGTGATCGAAATCGAAGGTCACGAGAATTTTCTGGAAGCGCAGCGCAAGGGAAAAGGCGCGTTGATTCTTACCGGGCATATCGGTGCGTGGGAGCTTTCTTCGTTCGCACATGCGGTTTATGGATACCCGATGCGCTTTCTTGCGCGGCCGATTGACAATGCGAAACTCGATGCGTTTGTTAATCGCTATCGTTGCCTCAGCGGGAATCAGCCAATTTACAAGAATGAATCGGCGCGGGCGGCGCTGAAGACGCTGCAGGGCGGAGGAATTGTCGGGATACTCGCCGATCAGAACACACTGCCGGAAGAAGGCGCGTTCGTCGAATTCTTTGGCAGAACCGCTTGCACGACAACAGGCATCGCTCGGCTGGCTTTGCACACGGGGGCGACAGTCGTGCCAGGTTACGCGTATTGGGACGTCGCGACTGAGAAATACAAATTGCGATTTGAGCCGGCGGTTGAGGTCGTTGAGACGGGCGACACCGAACGGGACGTCGTGGAGAATACAGAGCGATTTGCCAGAATCACTGAAAACATCATCCGTAAATTTCCCGAGCAATGGGTTTGGATACACGCGCGGTGGAAGACGCGGCCCAAGGGTGAGCCGCCGTTGTACGATTTTTTGTGAGGACTGCGATGACGCGAACTGCAAAGGAACTTGCTGAGCTACTTGGCGTTGAACTGGAAGGAGAAGGCGGCGTGGAGCTGCAGAACGTCGCGGCACCGGAACGCGCCGGTGCGCGCGACCTGATCTACGTGGAATCGGCGAAACATGCAGAGCGCGCGATTACGAGCGCCGCGCGTGCAGCCGTGGCGGCCGAGGGAATCACACTTTCCGGCAAAACCGTCCTTCGCGCAAAAAACGCCAAGTATGCCTTTGCGAAGGCCGCGGCGATCTTGCGTGAACGCGTGCCGATCGCGCGCGGAGTGCACCCGACGGCGATCATCGCGCCCCTAGCGCGGGTTCATCCGACGGTTTCCATCGGGGCCTATGCAGTGATTGGTGAAGATACGCATGTCGGAGAAGGAACTGAAATTGGCGCGCACAGCGTGATTGGCGCCGCGTGCTGGATTGGTGACAATTGCCGTTTTCATCCGCGCGTGACGCTCTATTCCGGAGTCCGCGTCGGTCATCGCGTGGAAATTCATTCCGGGGCCGTGATCGGCGCGGATGGATTCGGCTACGCACATGGCGGAGGGAGATACTTAAAATTTCCGCAGGCTGGGATCGTGGAGATTGGCGATGACGTTGAGATCGGGGCGAACGCGACAATTGACCGTGGGTCACTCGACGACACGCGTATCGCGGAAGGCGTGAAGTTGGACAATCTGGTGCACGTGGGGCACAACGTAAAAATTGGGGCGCACACGGTGATTGCAGCGCAAACTGGCGTTTCCGGTTCCAGCACAATTGGCGATCACGTCGTCGTTGGCGGACAAGTGGGCATCGCGGATCATTGCACGCTGGAGAGTGGCTCCGTGGCAGGTGCGCAAGCGGGAATTCCCACTGGAAAAACGATTCGCGGCGGGCAAACGGTGTGGGGCACACCAGCGCGCGAGATAGGCAAATTCAAAGAGATTTATGTTTGGTACGCGCGACTCCCGGAGTTGGCCGAACGCATCAAAGAGCTTGAGGCAAAACTTGGCAAAGGCTGAACAGGCGCAAGCTACTGCTTACCGGCTGATGGTAGTTGGCGGCCACACGCGCAGCATCGGCAAGACGCAACTTGTGTGCGATCTGGTAGCGGCCTTGCCCGACGCGAACTTCATCGCGGGGAAAATCACGCAGTACGGGCATGGAGTCTGCGCGCAGAACGGCGAGCACTGTGGCTGCGCGCCAGACGAACACGCCAGCGCCTTTAGTTGGGAAGAGAGCGCCACGAGTGGAACCGACAGCGCGCGGTTTCTGGCTGCCGGGGCGCAGCGGGCGTTTTGGCTGCGCACGAAGCAGGGATTCCTCGCTGAAGGGCTGCCGGTATTGCGCGAATCGTTGAATTCGCTTGCAACAGCCGCCGCTGAAGGACCCCTAAACGTTATCGTTGAGAGTAACGCGCTATTACAATTTCTGAAACCTTCGCTTTATCTCGCCGTTCTGGACCCGCGAAGAGAAGATTTCAAACCAAGTGCCAAGACGGCGCTTGATCGTGCGGACGCGTTCGTACTGCGCCATGAGTTAGTCGTTGCGGCGGCCGCCTGGCCACAAGCCTCGGCGAAACTATTCCGAGCCAGACCCGCGTTCTTGCAAGAGGAGGGAGAGCCGCTGCCTCAGCCACTCCTGTCTTTGGTCCGGGATGCGCTGACCCGCCAGGCTGGCGTGCGCATCTAAACTTTTGCGTCGCACAAGCAAATCTTGAGGATTGACCGTATCCGCAAAGGCGGCGATAATTTGCATAGCCCGATTGTGTTCTGATTAGGGCTCCCTGGCTCACTTCTATGTATCTGTAAACAAGTGGGTTAAGAGGGCTTTTCGCCGGGGGCGTCCGGCGCTTAACAGCAGTAAGCTCTGGGGGAGCGCATGGCATCGGTTGTTCGCATAGGAGAAGAGTTTCCGGCCGCTCCGGCGCCTCTGCCGTGGCGTCAGCAGGAATGGGCGGAAAAACTCCCTGATTCGATTGAGCGCGGCGCCGAGCATTTGATTGCGCTGCAAGCCGACGAGGGCTACTGGGTCGGTGAACTTGAGGCCGATTCGACGCTTGAGTCCGACTACATCTACTTTCTAAACGTCATCGGCAAAGCCGATCCCGAACGCATCGCAAAACTCGCAAATTATGTCCGTAGCAAACAGCTTCCCGATGGCGGTTGGAACATCTATCCCGGCGGACCCTCCGAACTCAACGCGACTTGCAAAGCCTATTTTGCGCTGAAGCTCGCCGGAGATTCGGCCGAGGCGACGCACCTGGCCAAAGCCCGCAACGTGGTTCATCGCTTGGGTGGTCTTGAGCGTTCCAATTCTTATGTCCGGTTTTATCTTGCGCTGGTTGGCGCGGTCAGCTGGGAACTCGTTCCTGCGATTCCTCCGGAAATGATGCTGCTTCCGAATTGGTTCGCCATGAACATCTACGAGATGTCGTCGTGGACGCGCGGCATCGTGATTCCGATGGCGATCCTGTCCGCGTTGCGCCCGAACTGGCGGGTTCCGGAAAGCGCGCACGTCGATGAATTGTTCCAGGACCCATCGCACAAGACGGCGGCATTTGATTGGAGCGACCGCCTTGTTTCCTGGAAGAATTTTTTCCTGGCGTTGGACCGTGGGTTCAAACTCTATGAGAAATTGCCATGGAAGCCGCTGCGGCAGCGCGCGCTGCGGGAAGCGAAGCAGTGGATGGTTAAGCATATGGAGCGCTCGGAAGGCGTGGCAGCCATCTATCCGGCGATGATGAATTCGATTTTCGCGTTGATTGCGCTCGGCCATGCGCCGGAAGATCCGCTTACGTGGCGAGAGATCAAAGAATTTTCGAAATTCGAAATCGAAGAAGAAGACACGATTCGGATGCAGCCCTGCGTTTCACCAATTTGGGATACATGCATCGCCATGGTCGCGCTCGAAGAGGCCGGCGTCGCTCCGGATCATCCTTCGCTCGTGAAGGCCACGGAATGGATTTTGTCCAAGCAGATTCTTGGCGGCGGCGATTGGCAGGTCAAGAATAAAGACGCAGAGCCGGGCGGCTGGGCATTTGAATTTCGCAACGATCACTATCCGGACGTCGATGATACCGCGTTCATTCTCATGGCTCTCCAGCGCGTAAGGTTTCCGGATGAAGCGCGCCTTGAGTCTGCGATGCGCCGCGGCGTGCAGTGGCTGCTCAGTATGCAGAACCGCGACGGCGGCTGGGCGGCATTTGACCGCGACAACGACAGCAAGTTCCTTTGCAATATTCCCTTCGCCGACCATAACGCGATGATAGACCCTTCGACCGCGGACGTGACGGCCCGCGTGATGGAATGTCTTGGCCGATTCGGCTGGCCGGGCGATCACTCCGCGATTCAGCGCGGCGTGAAGTTCCTTGTGAAAGATCAGTGCGAGGACGGCGCTTGGTTCGGGCGCTGGGGTGTGAACTACGTGTATGGGACGAGCGGTGTGCTGCGCGCACTCGAGACCGTTTCGCTTAACGCGAAGGAATATTGTAAGTGCGCGGTGAATTGGCTGAAGGCGGTGCAAAAGACCGACGGCAGCTTCGGCGAGTCGCTCCGCAGCTACGACGAACCGGCGACGAAAGGGCAGGGAAATAGCACGCCTTCGCAAACGGCCTGGGGTTTGATTGGCTTGATGGCCGCGGCGGATCCTGGCGATCCGGCGATTGCGAAAGCGGCGGCATGGCTGGTGCAGCGGCAGAACGAAGACGGTTCGTGGGACGAATCCGATTTCACCGGCACGGGTTTTCCGTGCGTTTTCTATTTGAAGTATCACCTCTACCGGAATTCGTTTCCTGTATATGCCCTGGCGCGATTCCACAATCAGGCGCACAACGCCGAAGAATTTCGCGCCACGATGTTCCGCCCGGAAGATTTCCGCATGCGCAGCGGTTTTTAAGAGATACGAATGCGGTTTCCCTTACGGCTTAGCGCCGCGCTATTCAAAACGAAAGTTTCCAGTTTCTTCGCCGGGTCAATCGGGTCGCGGGTGATTCTCCATTTACTTCCGGGCGAAAACGAAGCTGCGCTTGCGGCGACTACAGCAGCTCCCGTGATCTGGCTTGCCGGCACTGAATCGCTCGACCATCCAGAAATTGGCCGCATCACGAGAGATCTCGTGCGAGCTGAACGCCACGTTTTCCTGTACTCGGACGGTTACAACCTGCGCCAGCGCATTCACGCTTTTCGTCCGGACTCCCGGTTTTTTCTGACGTTGGAATTTGCCGGCCGTGAAGAAGCACATAATCGAAGGTTCGGCCGCTCCGACGCTTTTCGCCGTTCGCTCGAAGGAATCCGCGCCGCGAAGCTTTCTGGATTTCTGGTAGCCGCTCATTTCACGGTCACTCCCGAAACCGATGCCTGCGAAATCGGAGAGCAGATCGAACTTCTCGATAAGCACGATGTCGACGGTTTTATCGCGACTTCTCGCGGCCGATCACTGGCGCCGGGTCATGCAGCGCTTGCGGAGACCGTCGAAGACGTTCGGGCGATGATTCGCTGCGGACGCTGGGAGAATTTTTCGCGGATTCTAGAAGCATCCTATGCTGCGGAGGCCGGTGCGCGCGCGCAGCAAAAAGTTTCCGCAACGGGCAAGGGCGCGTACGAGGAAGGCGACTGAGCATGACGACGCTCGTCACAGGCGCCTCGGGTTTTCTAGGTAGCCACGTCACGCGTCAACTGGTCGAACGCGGCGAGAACGTGCGCGTTCTTCTGCGCGCGTCGAGTAACAACCGCGCGATTGCCGATTTGCCGCTCGAATACGTCACCGGCGACTTGCGCGATTCGGCTTCACTCGAACGCGCTCTTACCGGCGTCACGCGCGTGTTTCACGTCGCCGCCGATTATCGCTTGTGGGCCAAACGCAAACAGGACATTTACGATTCGAATGTCGGCGGCACCAGGAATCTTCTCGAGGCTGCCAAGCGCGCAGGTGTTTCGCAATTCATTTACACAAGCACTGTCGCAACGATTGCGGTTGACCGCCCCGAGCATCCCAGCGAATTTACGGATGCCAAGCTCGAAGAGATGGTCGGCCACTACAAGCGCTCCAAGTGGCAAGCCGAACGCCTGGTTCTTGATTCCGCGAAACAAGGATTTCCGGCAACGGTCGCCATGCCTACAACGCCGGTCGGTCCCTGGGACTGGAAGCCGACGCCGACCGGAAAAATCATTCTCGATTTTCTGAACGGAAAAATGCCCGGCTACGTCGAAACCGGACTGAACTTCGTCGGCGTGGAAGACTGTGCCGCGGGGCACCTTCTCATTTCGGACAAAGGCAGGATCGGAGAGCGTTACTTACTCGGCGCGGAAAACCTGACGTTGAAAGAGATGCTCGATACCTTGGCGAAGATTACCGGCCTTTCCGCGCCGAAACTGAAAATTCCGCACGGCCTCGCATTGGGTGTAGCCTATGCCAATACGATATTTTCGCGATTGCTCGGTCGCGAACCGGGCATTCCCGTGGAAGGCGTAAGAATCGCGCAACACATGATGTTCGTGAATGCTGGCCGCGCGCAAAAAGAGCTCGGCTTCAAACCGGGCTCGGTCGCCGCGGCATTAGAACGCGCCGTCCGTTGGTACGCGGACAGCGGTTACGTCTCGCCGCGCCGCGCCAAAAAGATTACCGCCGCGCGAGCCGCCTGATATGCGAATCCTCGTCACCTTCGCCGTCGAAGCCGAATTCGCTCCCTGGCGGAGGGTTCGCAATTTGAAGCAACGCAAAATCGCAGACTTCGTCGTACACGAAGCAAAGATTGGCCGCGCCTCGGTAGATTTTGTCGTTACCGGGATGGGACTGGAGAGCGCTGCGGCTGGCACTCGAAGCGTCCTTTCGAAAGAACACGATTTTTGCATCGCGTCGGGTTTCGCCGGATCCCTTCGTCCGAAATTCGAAGTGGGAGACATTCTGGCTGCTGAAGCGGTTCAATTCTTGGGCAAATCAAAAATCCTGCAATCGAATCGAAATCTCGCACGGTATGCCGAACAGGATGGGGCGGTGTTCGCAAAAATGTTGCTGACGGCTGATCATGTTGTCAGAACAAAAGACGAAAAATCGGGTCTGGCGCCATTTGCCGAGTTTGTGGACATGGAATCGTTTGGAGTATTTTCGGCAGCGCACGAAATTGGACGGCCAGTCGTCGCAATCAGAGTAATCTCCGACGGGCATGACGGAGAACTACCTCAAGACGTGGAACTAACGATGACGAAAAAAGGGCAAGTAAAGATAGGTCGCGTCGTGCGTTACTTGACGAAGTATCCGTACCTTCTACCCGCCCTCATTCGGTTGGGCCGCGACAGCCGAACCGCCGCCGAAGCGCTTGCGGTGTTTCTTGAGGCCTACATTAAGAAAATTTCTTTTTTCACGCACGGATGGTATCCCGAGGGCGAAAATCTCGAAGAAGTGGCGGCCCGTTAAATATGGTAACGACCCTGGCACAGTCTCTGCGCGCCCTCGGCCCGATCCCCAAAACCATGCGCGCCGGCGTCTACCGTGAAAAGGGAATCGTTCACGTCGAAGATGTTCCCGTACCAGAAGTGGGCGAACGTGAGCTTCTCATCAAAGTCGCCGCCTGCGGCGTCTGCGGCACGGACATCAAGAAAATCTTCCAGCGATATGTTGAACCGCCGCAAATCTTCGGCCACGAACTAGCTGGCACGGTTGTCGCCGTCGGCCCTGGTGTTAGAAAATTCAAGCCCGGCGAGCGGGTGATGAGCTTCCATCACATTCCTTGCGGCGCCTGTTTTTACTGCGAACGACGGTCTTTCTCCCAATGCAAGCAGTACAAGACCACGGGTCTCACGGCGGGTTTCACTCCCAATGGCGGGGGTTTTGCCGAATACGTCAAGGCGATGCCCTGGGTTGCGGAACGCGGCGTCGTCCCTTTGCCCGACAACGTCAGCTTCGACGAAGCCACCTTCATCGAGCCAATCAACACGATTTATAAAGCCGTGCAGAAAGCCCGCATCGTTCCCGGCGAAAACGTTCTCGTAGCCGGTTGCGGCCCCATCGGCCTGCAACTTCTGATGGTCGCAAAACTCTTCGGCGCGCATCTAATCACCAGCGACCCCATGGCCGAACGCCGCGCAAAAAGCCTTACTTTAGGAGCGAGGGAGTCTTTTGACCCCACCAGTGGTAAGCTTAACGAACAGGTTAAGGCCCGGACGGAGGGCCGCGGTGTGGATGCCGTTTTGGTCGCCGTAGCGCATCCAGCTGTTGTTGCAGAATCTCTCGCGGCGGCCAGACCCGGTGGAAGAGTACTTCTATTCGCAGCAAACGATCCGGTTACACGGATTGAATTTCCCGCGGCGGCGGTAGGCATCGACGAGAAGGAAATTCTGGGCAGTTACAGTGCGGCGGTGGACATTCAGGAAGAAGCCGCAGCTCTGGTGCTGCAGAAGAAACTCCCCGTCATGGATATCGTTACCCACCGTTTTCCGCTGGATAATATTCAGGAAGCGCTCGAGCTGGCGGCTCGTCCTACGGCGCAGTCGCTGAAAATTTTGATAACACACGCATGAAGAGTTCAACGCAAAAGAAGATCGAAGCTGCGATCGACGAAGTCGTCGCGATAGCGCGGCGCGTTCTGCCGCAGAAAATGACCGCGGCCGTTCTATATGGCAGCGAAGATCTCCGCATCGAGCAGGTGGATGTGCCCAGCGTCGCCGCCGACGAGGTTTTGCTCCGTGTCCGCCTTGCCCTCACCGACGGCACCGACCTGAAAGTTTGGAAGCGCGGCTATCACGCGAAGATGATTCAGCCTCCCGCGGTGTTCGGTCACGAAGTTGTGGGTGATATCGTTGCCGTTGGCAAACGCGTCGATCAAAAATGGCGTCTCGGCACACGCGTCATCGCCGCCAATTCGGCGCCTTGTTTGCGCTGCTACCACTGCCGCCGTGGCCAGGAAAATCTTTGCGACGACCTTCTGTTCAATAACGGTGCATACGCCGAGTACATGCGCATTCCCGGCCGCATCGTAATGGAGAACATGCTGGAAGTGCCGCATAGCGTGGACGACCAAAGCGCCGCGCTCGTTGAACCTCTGGCGTGCGTCCTCCGCGGCATTCACGAAATGGAATTGCGCACCGGCGACACCGCCGTCGTCATCGGCTGCGGCCCGATAGGCCTGAAATTCGTCCGCATGCTGACGCGCCGCGGCATTCGCGTTATCGCGCTGGCCCGTCGCCCTGCGCCGCTCGAAGTCGCGCGCCGTCTCGGCGCGGTCGCCACGATCAATGTCACGGAAACGAAAGACGTTGCTGCTGCCGTCAAAGCTCTCACCGATGAAACGCGCGGTGCCGATGCCGTCGTCGAAGCGGCCGGCAATCCAGCCGCATGGGAATTGGCTCTTTCCATAGTCCGCCGCGGCGGTGTCGTCAATTTCTTCAGCGGCTTGCCCAGCGGCACAAAAGTCGAAATCGAGCCGGCGCAAATTCATTATTCGGAGATTCGTGTCATCTCGCCGTTTCATCACACGCCGCGTTTCATTCGTGAAGCACTCGAAGCTGTCAAGCGCGGCGACATTTCCGCGCAGGATTTCGTCACCGAAGAGATCAGCCTGAACGATCTGCCGCAAGCTTTCGAACGCATGAAAGCCCGCAGCGGCGAAATCAAGGTCGCCGTCCGGCCATAATTTCTTGTCGAAAACCTGTTTCACTAAACTGCATTTTTCGTCAGACCGCGATATCCTTTTCCAATGCTGAGTCCCGGTGAACTCAAAATCGCTGCGAACGCGCCCGCCGCGGGTTGCTCGCCGGCGGCTGCCCAGCAGTTCACCAAATGGCTCGCCACGCATCACTACGAGAATTTCAACGTCGTTTCGTGGCTGCTGCCGAAGGAATTGCATCAGCATTTTTACAACGTCTACGCGTATTGCCGCTGGGCCGATGATCTCGGCGACGAAATTCCGGACACTGGGCGCGCCTTGGAACTTCTAGACTGGTGGGGCTGCGAACTCGATCTCTGCTATGAAGGCAAGCCATCGCATCCAATCTTCGTCGCGTTGCGGCAGACGATCCTCGAGAAAAATATTCCCAAGCAGCCTTTCGCAGATTTACTGAAGGCGTTTCGCCAGGATCAGAACACAAAGCGTTACCAGACTTGGGACGCGATGATCGGTTACTGCCTCTATTCCGCCAATCCAGTCGGTCGGCTCGTCCTTTATCTTTGTGGCTACCGCGATGGCGAACGCCAACGTCTCTCTGACGCAACCTGCACCGCGCTTCAGCTCGCCAATTTCTGGCAGGACGTTTCCCGCGACTTGGAAAAAGGCCGCATTTACATCCCGCTCGACGCCGCGGCCCAACACGGTGTAAATGAAAGCGAAATCGTCAATCGCCAGTTCAGCGATCACTACGCTGCTTTGATGAAAGACTTAATCGCCCGCACGCGCCAGCTTTTTGCCGAAGGCTATCCGCTCTCCAAAATGGTCGACGGTCGCCTCAGCATCGACCTCGAGATGTTCAGCCGCGGCGGAATTGCCGTCCTCGATGCGATTGAGGTGATGGGCTACGACACGTTGAATCACCGCCCGTCGATCGGCAAGGGCAAACAGGCCCGCCTGCTTGGCCGTGTGTTGCTGAACCATGTTTTTTCTCGCCGCCGCGCACAGCGGCCGCCGGTGACCGAGCTGCATGCCGTGTCCGAGGCTGGGTTCGGCCTCGATGTTGAATCGTCCTACGCCGCCTGCCACCAAATCGCCCGCTCTGCCCACAGCAGTTTCTATCCCGCCTTTTTCCTTCTGCCCAAGCCAAAACGGGACGGCATCGTCGCGCTCTACGCCTTCATGCGCCTCATTGACGACGTCTCCGACCAAGGCACCGAAGTTGCTACGAAGCAGCGCGGCCTCGCTCGTTGGCGGGCGGCTTTCGACGAAGCCGTCACCGGCCAAACGCAAATTTTCGATGGCAATGCCGCGCGTCAGATTCCGGCGGGCGACCTTGAAGGTGCTGATGAAGTCCTTCCCGCCCTCGTGGACACGATGCGCCGCTACAAAATGCCCGCGCGCTATCTGCACGACCTCATCTCCGGCGCGGAGATGGATCTCACGATCCAGACCTACCCGACCTTCGATCGCCTCCGCGAATATTGCTATCGCGTCGCCGGCACGGTCGGCCTTACCTGCACGCATATCTTCGGCTTCAAGGATCCCCGCGCACTCGACCTGGCCGAAAAACTCGGCTTGGCCTTTCAGCTCACCAATATCATTCGCGACGTTCACGAAGATTACTCGCTCGGCCGCGTCTACATCCCTGACGAAGACCTCTCGCGCTATAACGTCAGCCCCGAAGATTTTGGCCGCGACGAAGCCACCCTCGGCGTCCGCGAGCTTCTTCGCTTCGAAGCCGAACGCGCCTGGCAAAATTATGAGGAGGGCGCCGAGCTCCTCGACCTGATAGACGACGACAGCCGCGGCACGCTCTGGCTCCTCGTCCACACGTACTCCGCGCTCCTCGCGCGCATCGAATCGCAAGATTTTGCCGTCCTCGGCGAACGCGTCCGCCTCTCGAAGCCGGAGAAAATTCTTTCCATCGCCCGCGCTCGATTCGGACGCCACACAAGGGAAAATGTCCTCGAAAAACGTGATCGTGATCGGCGGCGGGCTGGCGGGTCTGGCGACCGGCGTCGCGCTGGCTGAGTCCGGCTGGCGGGTAAAACTTTTTGAGCTGCGGCCCTACCTCGGCGGCCGCGCCACTTCCTACGTTCTCCCGAGCGGCGAACACGTGGACAATTGCCAGCACGTCACGCTCGGCTGCTGCACCAATCTCGACGATTTTTACCGCCGCGTCGGCTCCGCGAACAAAGTGAAGTTCTTCGACCGTCTCTTTTTTCTCGACCCGCAAGGCCGCAGCGGCGCCATGCAAGCCGGCATTCTCCCCGCCCCGTTTCACATGACGGGCTCGTTCGCCACGTTTGCGCCGCTCTCACTCGCCGACAAGCTCTCGATTGCCCGCGCGATGATGCGAATTCTCTTCACCGCCGGAAAACCGAAAGAAGTGGACACGCCGGCGGGAATGTCCATGCTCGATTGGCTCAAGCGTCAGAAGCAGACCCCGCGTGCCATCGAACGTTTCTGGCGAGTCGTCCTCGTCAGCGCGCTAGATGAAGAGCTTGACCGCACCGACGCCCGCTTCGGCATTGATGTCTTCTGGAAAGCGTTCCTTTCGAATCGCACCGGCTACCGCATGGGCGTGCCCGCCGTCCCGCTCGCCGAACTCTACGACGGTTGCCGCATCGCCATCGAACAAAAGGGCGGGGAAGTGATGTTGCGAGCTCCCGCCCGCGGCGTTCGCGTCGAAAACGGCGCCATCGCCGCAGTACAGTTCGACAATGGCCGCGAAGAATCCGCCGACGCCTACGTCTTCGCCCTGCCGCACACCGCGCTGGCGAACTTGCTCCCGCCGGAAATCAAGTCCGTCAATCCCGAGCTCGCCTCGCTCGAAAAGATTAAAGTTTCGCCAATCACCGGCGTCCACTTTTGGTTCGACCGCCCCGTGACGTCCGAACCCTTCATCACGCTGCTCGACACCAACGTCCAGTGGGTCTTCAACAAGACCGCGCTCTACACGGACCAGTCCGATGCGCCCGTCGCCGCCGCGAAACAATATCTTCAGCTCGTCATCAGCGCCTCGTACGATCTGCTAAAGAAATCCCGCGAAGAAATTATCGAACTCTGCCTGAAGGAAATTCGCCAGGCCCTTCCCGCCGCTCGCCAAGCTCAACTGGTCAAAGCCACTGTCATCAAAGAAGCGAGTGCCACTTTTTCTCCCGAACCCGGCGTCGACCGTTTCCGCCCCGCGCAAACGACGAACACGCCCGGCCTCTTTGTCGCCGGCGATTGGACCGCCACCGGCTGGCCCGCCACCATGGAAGGCGCCGTCCGCAGCGGCTACCTCGCCGCCGAAGCCGTCCTCCGCTCTGCCGGCTCCCCCGCCAAAGTCCTACAGCCCGACCTCGCTCCCACCGGACTCTCGCGCCTTTTCATCTAACCGGCGCTCGGCAGGAGCCGTGATATGACCCTAGATTGCTCATGTCGACGACACTTTTCCGTCCAGTTGGGTTGTATGAACTCTCGCTGATATGGGACAGCCGGATGCTGCGATTCCCACCACATTTGCCACAACAGCCGATTTTCTACCCCGTCCTAACAGGACTACGCGTGCCAGATCGCCCGCGATTGGGACACGGTAGGCGAAAGATCAGGATTCTCGGGATTCGTAACAAGCTTTCAAGTTGAAAATTGCTACATCCCTAGATTCGAGCCACACGTGGTTGGGTCTTCAACACGCAGCGGAAGGTTAGTGACTGAACTCCGGCCATCGCCTTCCCGTTGAGCATTGCTTCGTCGTCTTTTGCTGAGGGATCAATCTTGATATTCGCCGAGGCGGTCTTCGCTCACCGCCATCCCCTCGTACTCGCGATCAATCCGCTCATATTCCGCCGCATTCTCTTTCTTAAATCGTTCATACGCTTCCCGCGTCTCCCAAAAATCCAGCGTCAAATAAACGCGCTCCCGCTCCACATCCTTCACCAGCCGCGTCCCACGATACGCCGCATCCTGCCCAAACAATCGGGCCCACGCCCCCTCCACCCCATATACCTTCTCAAACTTTTCCTCACATCCCGGCTTGACTTCGAACTCCCATAGCGCTACAAACAATGTTGTCTCATCTCCTGCTCTTGGCTGTTGGCAATTCCTTTCCGAAACCCCTTGGAAGTCGCTTGCCGCGCCGAGTGTAGCAATCCGATTGGATACTAACCAGGGTGTGTTGCGTTTGCCCATTAATTTGAGCGTTTGCAGTTGCCGCCCGCCCGGACGGTAAGACGGAGGCGTACGTGGACCGTAAGTATGGCCATCGCGGCTATCGCGATGCCGAAAAGCAGGACAAGAAGGAACATCGTCACGAGAAGAAGCCCCCGCAGGGAGGCCCGCGCGGCCAGAACGATCACTTAGGCCCGCGCACCCCGCGCATGGTCGGCACCGTTACCCGCGCGCGCTGCTCCAACTGCGGCGCCGTCCTCACCCCCGGCTTCGATCCCAACGGCCAATGCCCCAAGTGCCAGCTCGAACTTCACTGCTGCAAGCAATGCCGCTTCTTCGATTCCGGCGCGCAATTCGAATGTACGCAGCCGGTCCCCGAGCGCATTTCGCCCAAGGACGGCAAGAACACCTGCACCTTTTACGAATTTCGCACCACGGTGGAAAAAGATACCGCGCCAACCACCTATTCGCAGCCCGCACAGCAAGCCGCCATCGCCGAGGCCGCTGCTCCGTCGCGTCCGCTCGACGCGCGCCAAGCGTTCGATAATCTCTTCAAGAAGTAGCCTTTTCGTAGCGCCGGTGTACCCTGGAAGCGCGCCGGCTGGCGAGTTTCTCCGCAGACGCGTGGGACTTTTTTGCGCCGCAACAGGTGTTTTTCCGCCTCGTCTCTGCTATCTTTTCCCGCAAATGAATCTTTCTCTTTCGAAAGGGAACTCGTGACAGACGGTCCCATCGTCTCTCGGCCGCCGTCCAATCGCCTGGCCAACATTTTTACCGACGTGCAATTCTGGGTCCCCGTCGCCGTTCTCCTTGCCGGTCTTCTGCTCCTAGAGTGGATCCGGTAACAATGCCCGTCGCCGCGATCTCCGCTGAAGCAAAACTTTCCTCTCGTTTCCGCTCTCTGCAACTCCTCGGAATCTTCTCCGGACTCACCGCCGGAGCCTGGCTAGGCGCTGCGGAAGCACCCACCAAACTCGTCACGCTCGGCCTTTCGCCGATGGTCATCTCGCTTGTCATGGTCGTGGGTGTTTTTCTCGCGCGCTGGAGTCTTCCCGCTCTCATCCTTGGCGCCAGTTCCATCCGAGCCGACGCTCGCCGCGCTCCGCATCTCGTCCTCTGGGCAATCCTCGCGGGCTGTCTCTGGGCCGTCGCCAATACGCTTACGGTCTACGCCATCCGCGACATCGGTCTGAGCATCGCGTTTCCTCTCTGGAATTCGAATTCGCTCCTCGGCATCCTCTGGGGATTTCTCTTCTTCAACGAACTCCGTGGCGCAGGCCTCGGCCGCTGGCTCGGCGTTCTCGGCGGCACGCTCGTCATGTGTATCGGCGCTGCTGTTCTCGCCATCGCCTCCTCCGGCTCGCACACTCCCGGCGGCAGTCCCACGCACGGCGTTCTCGCCGCCCTCGGGGCCGGCGTCCTCTGGGGCACGATGTACATCCCCTATCGCAAAGCCTATCTTTCTGGGATGAACCCGCTTAGCTTCGTCACGTTCTTCACCATCGGTGAACTCGGCATGATGTCCGCGCTCTCCTTAGGCACACTTGGCGCGCACAATCTTTTCGCGCAACTCTCCTCCGCGCGCGGCATCATCTTCTGGCTCATGCTCGGCGGCTTCATCTGGGTCATTGGCGATCTCTTCCAGCAGTACGCCGCCAAATACGTGGGCATCAGCCGCGGCATTCCACTTTCAAACACCAATCAACTCTGGGGCCTGCTCTGGGGCGTGCTCGTCTTCGGCGAACTTCACGGCCGCAGCACCACAACTTACGCGCAAGTCATCGGCGGCTCGTTACTCATGATTCTCGGTGTCGCCGCCATCGCACTCTCCAGCGCTTCTCCGAAAGAGAGCGCGCACTGGAAAGCCGCCGCCCTCCGCGAATCGGATCGTTACGCTCTCTCGCCTGAATTCGTCGAAGCCCGCATGGACGGC
>Ga0247693_1000024_pt1 | contig 64705 bp, 86 predicted proteins | sample CNK34_metaG_FD_182712 | JGI IMG/M metagenome (GOLD analysis project Ga0247693, IMG submission 182712) | Soil microbial communities from Purdue University Martell Research Forest, Indiana, United States - CNK34 | ecosystem: Environmental > Terrestrial > Soil > Temperate forest > Bulk soil... | reverse complement strand
AACCGAGCTGAACGAGGCTAGCTCGACGATGGACATCATGATCAGTTCTACGGCGTACCGGGCCGAGGGTGCGCAGGTCGTGACGGGTACCTCGGCTTCCAGCATTTCGATTGCCACGATGATCGCCATACCGGTGATGGTGGTCGATCGCAAGAGGATGGGTGCCCGGGAGTTCTTCTCGCCCTTCAACCGCAACAGCCCGGTGTACGGCCGAGAGCGGGACACCGCAGCCACCCGCATCGACTTCAACGTGCTGGGTGCAGGCGGGCCCATCCCGACCACCATCCATCGGGGTCAGATGGCGGACATTGTGCTCGCTGAGGGCGGCCAGGCCCAGATGAAGGCCGTGAGCAAGACGCGACTAGATCTCGACCGTTCGCTCGTGCTCCCGGAGGTCTGGGGCCAGCGCGAGGGCATGACGCCGGACTGGGTGGCGTTGTGGATCGCGGCCCGGGGCGGTCAGTTCGCGGGCCCAGCACCGACGCCCTATACGATCTACTGGAACCCGATGTACGGGTCAACGCATGCCTTCCTGGATGCGGATAGCTTCATCGTCACCGAGGGTCCGAACTTCACCTATCGCGAGGACTACGATGCGGGTGGCATCGGACCGGCATGGCCGGGACCGACACCCCGCCCCACGTTCGTCCCGGGTCCCTTCCATACGGGCGTGTTCGCCTGCCAGGATGCCACGCATGTCGAGGGCGTCAACCTGGAGCTGTATCCAACCACGGAAGCCCTGCCGTTCTTGAGTGGCACGGCGCAGCTCAATGACCAGTTCAGCCAGACGAACTCTGTCGGTCGTATCTCTTTCTGGATTAGGGGTGATGCGGTCACGAGCAATCCGCAGTACCTGATCGATACGAGCAATACGGACAAGGATTTCATCTTCAGATATACCCTCCAGCTCTACAACGCGGCACATACGGGTGTGCTCGGGTATCTCCAGTTCAAGTGCTTGTCGAGCAACCGTCAGTGGCAGGTCACGATGGGCAGCGATTCAACGGGGTATCAGACGCTGCTCTATGCCTCGGTCGGGGCTCTACCGACGGACGGCGCCTGGCACTTCGTCAGCCTGGCCTGGGACCTCGGTACCGGGGTCGCGAAAGTGTTCATGGATGGCACGACCACCTCGAACAATTACTGGCAGGTCAACCTGCCGCTCAACCCGGCACTCTGGCCTGTGCACGACCGCGATAGGGTGAAGAGCGGCACGAGTGACAGTGACCCCATCAACAACTTCCTCGAGACGCATCTGCCATTGTCCGATGTGCAGATTGAGGCAGGCCAGCCGTTCTCCGACACCTTCGCCGTGCATTACCCGACGCCTGCCGCGCCGAGCCAGAACGCCATTACGCGGCCGACAGGGCTCACGCTGACAGGTCTAGCCGAGGTGACCCCGATAACGGGGTGGGCTACTCTGGCCGAGCTAGCACGGGCTACCCTGTCGGCCTATCGGGCTGATGAGAATGACAACCTTAACTTCCTGCCGCTGACCTACTTCGGCGAGGCCGAGCAGATGACGCCGACGGAGATCGTGGATACTGAGGTGAACGCCTCGGAGCTGAATGTCACGCTGGACCCCACCAAGATGCGCAACGTTATCACCGTGGAATACGACGAGGTCAGCGTCAGCACGATGGCCGTTCCGGTGCTCACGATCAGTCAGGCTATGGAGATCCCGCGTGGCGTAAGCACGGTCACGTTCACGCTGGACACGCCGACATCCGAGCTGTACGGCAAGCCCCTCCCGGGCTCCGACACAGCGGGAAACTGGACGCTCTGGAATCTGAGCGATTCAGAGATTGACGGCACCGTGCCGCCCACGGGTATCGGTCACTACATGACCGTGAACACTGAGCCCGATGCAACCGGCATTAATGTGAGTTGGTCTCAGGTCAAGGCACGCGTGATGTCGTACACCTCGAGCACAGTCACGGTTCGATTCACGAACCTGCTGCTGCGGTCAGCCTGGCTGGCCAACGACGGCGACGCCATCCCGTTCATGGTGATCCGAGGGAACGCCGTGACGAAGGCCACGTCATACGTGACCGCTCGCGATGCGGGCTCGGTGGCCACGCGCAGGGAGCGAGCCCTCTCTACACAGATTCCGTGGGTGGACAATCGCGAGGATGCGACGACGGTGGCTAACTGGCTCGTGTCGATCATGGCGCGGCCCCGTCCCGAACTGAGCGTCACGGTGATGGGTGATCCCCGGCGCAAGCCGGGCCAGCTTGTCACGATTGCCGACGCGGTTGACACTCAGGCCGACGGCAACTGGAGAGTGCTGTCAGTGGTGCATAATGCAGATGGTCCAGAATACACACAGGATCTCGCTTTGGTCCGCCAACTCCCGGTAGGAATGTGGGACGGCGAGCCTGGCTGGGACGAAGAATCTTGGGGGATCTAAGATGGCCAGCTATACGATTCAGACCCCGGTTCCCGGGCAGCCTCTCTCGTCTTCGCTCTACGGCACTCCCGTGCGGGATGCGATTAACGATCTGGACAGCCGCGTCCTTTCGCTCGAGGCCAACAACCAGAAGATCATCAAGCGCGGTCGTCGCACCTCGGCATTGTCTATCGGCGCTGTCAGTACGGAAACCCCCTACATGCGCCTCGATGACATTCCGGTTATCGCAGGCGTCGGCTACCGTATCATGAGCTCTAACGTGAATCTTGACAGCACGGTCGACAACGACGTGATGTTCGCCCGCCTGCGCTTCTTCTTCAGCGCCACGACCGGCTCTGCGTGCACAGTGGCCAACGGCACCCAGTTCGCGCAATGCCGCAACGTGCAGGACAACAACGCTCAGTCCAACCTGATCCCTATCTCTGGCTTCTACTTCGCCGATACGTCGGGGTTCATCTCTATCCTCGTTTCGGGAGCCCGGGTCGTCGGCACGGGTACCTTCCAGTTCTTCGCCTCCGCCGGTGAGCCTTTCGACCTCACGGTCGAGTTTGCTGGAGCAGATCCCGGAGATACCGGAGTTGACCTCTAAACGCCCTGCGGGCTGCTTCAAGCCCGAATCGGGTACAATATGGACCGAGGGTCCTCCCCGACCCTCCCGACCGCAGAAAGGGGGAGAGAATGGCTACGGCATGGGTGCTCACGAAGGGCCTGTCGCATTTCCGTGATTCGGTGAATCGTCGTTGGCCGAATCGTGACAAGGCGAGCGACGGCACCATCGGTGACCTGGCTCACCAGGCAGAGTCGTCCAGCGGCCACAATCCCGACATCACCGGGAAGGCCGAGTACAGGGACGGCGACACGCTGAACGAGGTCCGCGCCTTCGACATGGATAGCGACCTGCGCGAGGCAGGTTGCGACACGCAAATGCTCGTCGATCACCTCATCAAGCTTCCGGGCATTGAGAAGGTGTTCCGGTATCTGATCTTGAATCGTAAGATCTACCGGGCGAGCAACGGATGGAAGGCCGAGGCGTATACCGGCCCGAGCCCACACACCGAGCACCTGCACGTGAGCGGCGCGTACAGCCAGGCCGCTGACAACAACACGACGTTCGATTTCCGACTAGGAGAAGTGGGAGACTTCCCGGTGGACCAGGCCACGTTCAACAAGTTCATGACCAGTTGGGCCAAGAGCACCGACGGCAAGGCCGCGATCGCTACGGCCGTTCTCGACACCGCCGTCGGCTACAAGGACCGCCCGACCCGTGCGCTGCGGCAGTTCATCAAGGACCTGTGGGCCCTGCGGGACCACGAGGTCGGAGACACCGGCGGTGCGGCGGCCAACCCGCTCAGCCCGAGCTCTCCGATGGGTCAGTTGCTCCAGACCCCCGGCAAGCTGGCGGTCATCGACTCTCAGTCCAAGAGTAACGGCGGTGGAATCTCCGTGTTGCGGAGCGACACCACCCAGCTCAAGGCTGACGTTGCGGCTGTCAAGACCGCAGTCCAGGCACCGACGAGCGGCGGCTGACATGATGCTCGCGGCTGACATGCCGGGGTCAACGCTGGCAGGCATGTTCACGGCTCTGTTCACGTTGGCCACGGCTGTCGTCGTCACGATCGGAGCGGTTGCCGCGCGTAGGACGGGTCAGAAGGTTGATGCCGTTCATATCATCGTGAACCAACAGCGGACGGACATGCAGCGTTACATTCGTGCTCAGTCCGCGCTGCTCACCAAGAACGGTATCGAACTACCTATCGACCAGAGCATCGATCCGGCAGACCTGACGACGTAAGCGCGACTGATCTAGCCCCTGTCAGTCGTCATAAGCCGGGCTCTTTGATGCCGGGGAATGGAAAGGCGGAACATGAGTGAGCAGGCGAGGCACGGAGCGGCTACCTGGAACATGGATTCTCATGCGGGACATCCTGTCGTTCCTGGGCGGGTGGGCGCTCATCTTCTTGGAGGTGCAGCGGCAGGACATCCGCCTCGCGGTTCTGCTGGTCGGCGGGGCGGCGATCGGTATACCCGGGTTCGCCGTGGGAGCAGCCTCAGTGCTGGAAGCCCTCAGCCTACGTCGGGTTGGTACGCCCGAATCGCCCTCGTCGCCAGTGGAGCCTCCGGTCTCGCGGTGATAGTTCTCATCATTGTGAAGGGGGTGGCTGCGGGGTGATGAAGCGGGTTCTGGAACCGAAGCCCCTCCCGGTCTACTGGATTGTCGTGGGGATAGCGACGGTGTTGCTGTCTCCCATTCTCTCCATATTCGCTGCGGTTCAGATATCCGCCAATCAAGCAGAACACGCTCGACAAGAACAAGAACGGGCAGCAGCAGCCTCGGCGGTGGAGTCTCGGCGGGTAGTGTGCGGGTGGCTCAGTGCGTACCTGGATACGTTCGAAGAGACTCCGCCTACGTCGAGGGCGGGGCGTAACCTACAGGCCAAATTCCTGGACCTGTATAAGTTGTCGCAATGTCAGCCCATCCGGCGCTGACAGAAAGGGGTCACCATGAATCTCACGGTCTGGGAGAAATACGGGAAGAGCATTGTTGCCTTCCTCTATGCGATCATTGCGGTCGTTCTCCCGCTGTTCACCGGGGATCACCACATCGACGCATCCGAGGGCATCATCATCGCCCTGGCCATCGGCAACAATCTCATCGTGTTCATCGTGCCGCTCAGCAAGGCTTTCGGCGGTGTCAAGAGTGTGGTCAACGCGCTGCTCGCCGCACTGGCCGTTGCGCAGGTGGTCATCGTGAATGGCAGCGACTGGTCGGACCCGAACAACCTGATGATGATCGTCAGCGCGTTCCTGGTCGCCATTGGGGTCACGCTGGCCCCCGCTGCGAGCGTGCGGGCGGGAGTGCAGGTAACTGCCGGGTCGGATGCCCCTGTCGCCCTGTAGCCCTGGTAAGCTGGGCCCCACGGTGGCAGCCCTTCTCCCTGCTTACCTGCACGGAATGTGATCTGGCCTCGCCGAGCTACCGACCCCTCGGCGGGGTCAGATTGCGAACAGGAGGAGTCTTCCAGAAAGGACCGCCCATGCACCCGTTCAAGCGACGCTTGATCGCAGGCACCATCGCACTACTGACCGCCCTCACGGGCCTCGGCTTGGCGGCCACCCCCGCGCAGGCTGCGCTCACGTACTTCTATGTCGTCGGTGCCGAGAACCACGTCGACACCCAGGCCGCTGTTCTGCTCACCATCACGCAGCCCACTGTGACCGCAGGCGACTTCCATTCGCTCGGCGAGATCGCGATGCTATCGGCCAACGGCCAGCAGGTTGTCGAGGCTGGCGTGATGGTCAACCCCGGGCTGTACGGGGACAATAATCCGCACTTCTTCTCGCACCGCTACACGAACGGCGTTGCGGGCGGATACAGCGACGCCACCTGGGTCGACTACGCTCCGAACACCACCGTGAACCGGGGTACGAGCGTCGCGGGTGACATCGGCACCCTGAAGCAGCTCACCATCGCCTACGGCGGTACCCCGAACAACTGGTGGGTCTACTACAATCTTCAGCCTGTCGGATACTTCCCGGCCGGTGACTGGACCTCGCCGACGTTCACCCAGAGCGGACAGGTGAAGGCATGGGGCGAGGTGGCCGCGAACGTGGCCAACCCGACCACGCAGATGGGCAACGGCCTGTGCTCGTCGGACACGAGTGCGGCCAAGTTCTCCACGCTGTCCTACGGCGACGGCACGACGGCCAACCTGACCATGTCGGCCACGAACACAGCCAAGTACACCTACACAGCCGTGACCACCCGCACGTTCCGCTTCGGCGGAGACGGATCCTGCCCGTAGCCGCGCACCCGCACGCGAGGCCCGTCGAGAAACTTCGGCGGGTCTCCTTGCGATCATCTCGACGGAGATGAGAGAATAGGTCTGGTGGACAATCGGATCTACCAAGACCATCCGAGATCGTCCTTGCGCCGAGCCCCGGTCACCATGGTAGAGTTCTCTCACAACACAACAGCGGGTAAGCGCAAAGCTTGTTTAGCAAAAGCCATACGGATAACAAGTGCCAGTGGTGTATATGCGGGAGCCTTCGGGCAAACTGATGATGACAAGCACAGCCTCTGCCCGCTGTTGTGTTCCGCACCTACTAGCTCGGGAGAGCGCACATGACCTGCAAGAAGCTGACCCCCGCTGCGCGCAAGGCACGCAACCTGAAGAGGACGGCAGGCAGCACCTTCTACGTAGCCGCTACCGCCACGACGGCCGCCAACGTGTACGCCAGCCAGCACACCCCGATTGGGGTGCTGGTGGGGCTGTGGACCCCCGTAGCCTTCTTCCTGAGCCTCGAGCTGCTCGAACGCATGCCTGCGAAAGGGAGGGTGGGATGGGTGCGCCTTGGGGCCATCGGCTTCCTAGCCGCGATCGCTGGCTGGGTCAGCTACTGGCACCTCGTACACGTGCTGAGCGAGGCTGGCGTCACCGACATGGTCGCGCTGTACTGCATGCCGCTCACCGTGGACGTGCTCATGGCCATCTCGCGTGCAGCCATGAACCACCGCACCCCGACCCCCGTCGTCCGCAGGAAGCCCGCAGCCAAGGCCACCACCGCCCCGGCCCGCAAGCTCAAGGCTGTCTGAGAAAGTTCGGGGCGGGTCCTTGTGACCCGCTCCACCTCGGTGATAGTGTTCTCTCATCAGCAAGTCAGCACACTCAGCCGGGAGGCGCACCATGTGGACCATCACCTACATCGACCTCAACTCGGCCACCACTGCCAAGAAGGTCAAGACTTTCAAGAACTGGTCCGCCATGAACCGGTTCGTTGCCAAGGCCAACATCGCCGTCGTTCGCTCCGCCTGAGCCGGGAGGCCCAGCATGAAGGGTAAGCGTCAGATCAAGCTCAACCTATCTGTTGCCAGCCGTCGCACCAAGGCCGCGCAGGTTCGCAAGGACCGTCGCGCCAAGAACTGGCGCAAGACTGCCTGAGCCCGGAGTGTGGAGAGCTGTCTCGCACAGCTCCTTGCACAGGACGCTCAGTCCGTGATAGTGTTCTCACATCAGCAAGGCCAACTACCCGGGAGGGTCACCATGAACATCGTCATCACCTCTGCCACCCCCACCACCGACCTGCTCGCGGCCCTGGTCGCCGGTACCGCGAAGGTGCACAACGAGCGCGAGGATGGCACCCTGCGTCGTCGCCACTTCCTCGCCGACGGCACCACCGAGCGGGCGGACGCCGAGTGGGTCCGGGCGCAGCGCGAGGGCCAGGACGCGGACGAGGCCGAGGGCGTCGAGGCCATCACCCCGCGTAGCATGAAGAGCATCTCCGAGGAGATCCACGTCAGCATCGCGCAGGTGCGTCGCATCCTGATCGACCTGGCTATCACCGAGGAGCTCGAAGAGGCCGACCAGGACGAGCTTGAGGCCCTCTGGCTCGGTGCACAGGAGGAAGACACCACCGAGGCGGTCTGAGGCCGCAGGGGCGCCTACGGGCGCCCCTCTCCCGTCCTGTAGGTGTACGTGGGTTCGACTCCCGCGCAGGGCACGCAGTCAAGCCAAGGAGGGCACACGATGGCAGGCACACACGACCTGTTGGTCAACCTGATCGGTAAGGCGATCAGCACGGGTAAGAAGGTCACCCCGCACAGCCGCGACAACAGCTTCTTCGCTGGACGCATCTCGGCCTTCTGCCACAGCGCAGCCATGACGGCGGACCTGCTGTACAGCGCCGACTTTGACCAGGCCAAGCACGTGATCATGCGCGAGGTGGAAGACGTGCACCTCTCCTGGTCCACGGCCGACCTGCGGGACGAGGGGCGGGTGGGAGCGGAGGCCACGCGGATCGCAGTGAAGGTTCTCGCGGCGTAGGGGTTGCGGCTGTCTTGCTGACTCTGGTAGGGTTCTCTCATCAGCAAGTCAGCAACCACTACCCGGGAGGGCATCATGAAGCAGGTCATGTGCAACGTCTGTGGCAAGCGTCGGGGCCAGACAGGCACCAAAGGCACCGAGACCAGCCCGCACCACGACATGTGCAACTACTGCTTCGAAGAGGGAGGCATGGAGAACGGGCACAGCGACAACGGCCACCATGCCATCAACGCCCGGGTGGAGGCCGCCGACGGCTTCACCACCGAGCTGACCGACTGGGAAAAGTCCGAGTGGGAGGGCTTCATGCAGTCCTGCTGGATCTGCCACCCGGAGCTCAACCTCGCGCAGACCCAGAAGAGCACGAAGGTGCAGGACCAGCGCAACAGCAGCGTTGCGGGCTTCACGCGGCGCCAGCAGCTCAACCACAAGGGCCACAGCCACCCGGCCACCAGCGCAGCCCGCAGGGCCTGCAAGGAGGCGTTCTGGGCCAGCCTGACCCCGGTCGCCAACGTCTCCACCGACCAGCAGATGGCCGCCGCGATGGTGGCCTGGGACTACCAGTGCGACGCCTCGGGCAAGCCGGTAGCCAAGCCCATCACCTGGACCGTCGCCCCGCGCGGCCCGAAGGGCGGCGTGATCAACCAGATGAAGGCGGCCAAGCCGGTGAAGAAGTTCACTGCGCGGGGCCTGGGAATCATGGCGTGAATGGCATGCCGGGGGTCTTGCGGGGCCCCCGGTACGCTGATAGCGTTACCGCATCATCACTCAGCCGGGAGGCCAGCAATGAGCAAGCACAGCCGAGGCGTCATGCTCCGCAACCGCGCGAGCGGGAAGCACTACTGGCGCGACGAGGTCAGCGCCGACGGCGGAGCCCGCTACCTGCGCAAGCGCGTCCGCCGCATCGAGCGCGCGGCCTGGCGTCGCGAGTACGACCTGGTCTGAGATTGTCGAGCCGGGGTCCTTGCGGCCCCGGTTCTACCCCTGATAGAGTTCTCTTGTTCGGCACGCACAACCACTCGACCGGGAGGTCACCATGAACACCTACGCCAGCGACGCTCCTGCCACCCGCGAGGCCCGCTGCCTCGAGTGCCGGGGATTCCACCGCTACGGCGCTTCCTGTGCCGCTGCCACTACCGCTCGCGACAGCCGCCCTCGCTGGGAGACCCGCACCGACACTCGCCCGTTCAGCGAGCGTCAGGCTGACCTGATCAAGACCATGATGGCGGAGCGCGGCATCACTGCCGCCCAGCTGCTCGCCCAGTTCCCGGCGCGGCCGACCACCTTCGCGCAGGGCGGCACGGTCATCAACTGGCTGAAGGCGCAGCCGAAGGCCACCTCCCTCCCGACCCCCTCTCCGCAGGGAGGCCGGACGCACACCGTGCCCCTGCTCCCCGTGGGCAAGCGCGGGTATGGCTACTACGCCATTCCGGCCGGGGAGCTGGGCTTCGACAAGCCGCACTTCTTCCGTGTTAAGAAGGCCCCGGGCACCGGTTTCCAGTACCTGGACGAGAAGGCCAGCAACAGCCTGTACCCCGTGCGCGGTGCTCGCCGGGCACAGATCATGAAGTGGCTGGCTGCGAACGACAAGTTGGCCGGAGCGCTGTACGGCCAGCTCATCGGTAACTGCCGGTTCTGCCACAAAGACCTCACTGACGAGAACAACCCGTACAAGGCCCTGGGTGCCGGTCCGGACTGCGGCCCGAAGTACCTCGGCTGATTTCGGGAGGCCCCGGGGGTTACCCCGGGGCACCCTGCTCTGCTAGAGTTCTCTCAACAGCACAACCACTACCCGGGAGGGTCGCAATGACTTCATCGAAGATGGCCACTGTTCGCGCGCTGCTCGACAAGGCCGAGGCCACCACGTTCCCCGCCGAGGAGGCCGCGTACCGGGCCAAGGCCGAGGAGCTGATGGTCAAGTACCGCATCGAAGAGGAAGACCTCATCGCCAAGGATGAGACCGCTGTCCTGCCGATGCCGTACGACATCACGCTGTGCGGGGCCAGCCCGTACATGGCGCAGTACCTCACCATGTTCGGCAACATCGCTGCGCACACCGGGATCCGGGTCCGCTACGAGTACTCCTACAGCAACGTCGACTTCGGCCGCACGGTGGTCGCTCGGGGCGTTGGCTATGAGAGCGACATCGCGTACGCCGAGCTCCTGTTCACGCAGGCGCGCATGGTGTTTGCCGAGCGCCTCGAGCCGAAGATCAACCCCGAGCTGAGCGACCAGGAGAACGTGTACCGCCTGCGCTCGTCGGGCATGGAGCGTGTCCGCATCTCCGACATCATGTGGGGGAACACCGACAAGGTGTTCATGGCTCGCGTCGGTCGGCTGTACAAGGCCGAGTGCGCCAGCCGGGGCGAGCAGCCTGCGCTCAGCGGGCGGGGCGTGACCGGTGCGGCGTACCGCGAGCAATACTCCGAGCAGTTCGTCTGGACCTTCGCCTCGCGGCTTCGCCAGGCACGCGATGCTGCGGGGAAGGCGGGCGGGGGTCTGGTCTTGGCTGGCCGCGAAGACCGCATCAGCGAGGCGTTCTACCTGCGCTTCCCGGACATGCGGCCCAAGGCTGCGGTCGAGCCTGCCGCGCCCGAGGCACCCTGCCCGAAGTGCGCCAAGGCGTCGAGCGGCAAGTGCCGCGAGCACCGCGTCGTGATGGGTCGTCGTCCGAAGGGTCGGGACTACTACAGCGCAGCGGCTGAGCGGGGTCGCGAGAGCGGGGCCGCAGCGGCACGCGCCGTCAACCTCGGTCGGGGCACGTACACCGGTCAGGTTGGTAACTGACATGCAGCGGGAGGCTCAGGCACAGCGTCTGGGCCTCCTGGCTGGCCCGTACAGCCCCGAACACGCCCGTAGGGCTGTCGAGGGTAGGCTAGGCAGGCAGGCTCAGCACACAGCCCCGACTAGACGAAGGAGGTGTCTCGCCATGGCGCATCAGCCAGGGACCGTGGACATTCTGGGTGTGACCACCCGAACGAGTACGAGCAGCGATCGCTCGTGCCGCAGCGAGGAGTGCCCGATCGGCGCAGGCACCATCCTGCCGGGCCAGGAGTACGAGCGGGTGGCCCGGCTCGACAACACCATCGAGTTCTACCACCCGTCGTGCTTCGAGCGCGAGTTCGGACGGCGGGAGTTGTACGGTGAGTAACTGGCTGGCGGACCCCGTCGCGTGTGCCGTCCGCCTGAAGACCGAACGTGGGTGCGATGTGCTAACAGCGAGAGGCCAGGCAATGTCGAGATATACGAAGGTGAAGCGCACCGAGACGCGAACCGGCGCTCTCTACGAAGCGGGTGCGCTGTTCGTGCGCACCCAGGGCAAGCCGGGCCAGCAGCGCACGATGTACGCCGGGGTGAACCGCACGGGCCATCACGCTATCGAGCTGGGTGCGCTCAACCCGGAAGAGGCTAACCAGATGAGCGACCTGCTGCGCGCGGCCTACGCGAACAGCGGGGGTAGCGCCTGCGGGGGTAAGAGCCTGTACGAGATGATCTGGGACGAGATGATGGCGGTAACTGACCGCCTCATGACCGACACAGCGGCCGAAGACGATGTCGGCGCCGCGCGGGCCATCGCCTACATCCTGGCCATGATTCAGAATCCGTACCGACCGAACGTGGAGGACGTTCGTACGCAGGTGATGGACCGATGGGAAGAGGAGAACCCCGATGCGTGACAAAAACGAGGGCCGGTGCACTGCACGCCACAACCCCGGTAGGTGGCCCTATACGGCTCGATGCGTGCATCCCGAACACGAGGATGACAACCACCTGGACCGGTCTGGCAATCACTGGCAGGGGCCGACAGCCGAGCAGGAACAGGCCAGAGATGCGTGACGCGCGGTGCCTGAACCTCATCTTGAAGGGGCGCCGGTACGGTCGGTGCACACTGTGCCTGGTCTGCCGACGCCAGCCTGCGCTCGGCCATCGCCACGAGCGCTTCGAGCTCACCGAGGCGTGGCGCCGACGGACGCCGGAGGGCTTCGTGCGGTGCGACAAGGAGAACAGGTTCGTGCGGCCCCTGGTGAAGCCGAAGGGCCGACGTCCCGCAGGCGACATGCACGAGCCGCCTGCGTACCGGGGCGAGCTGCACTGGGGCGACGAGTATCCCGGGCAGTCCGAATACGACGAAGAGTCTCCCGCTTTCCGCCGTCGCCTTGCGACCGAGACAGGCATCGAGTAAGCTGACCGCAGTACCTACTACCCGGGAGGGTGACCGCAATGAAGTACATCGCCGAGGGCCTCGCACAAGAGCTGGCCGACCACCTAGATGACCTGCGGGAGACCGAAGAGGTTGTGCAGGCGTACGACGGAGACACCCTGATCGAGAAGAAGGTCGAGTCGGTCACCGACTGCTTCACCCACTTCGACACCGGGCTCGACAGCTTCCGGGTTACCGTCGATGGCGTCGTGTACCTCGTGAGCGTTGCCGTGGCGAGCACCCGATGAGCGTCGGCGAGATGCGCAGGCAACGCCGCGCCAAGCTAGCCGCCCAGCAGGCTGAGACCATCGTGACGCAGGCCACCGAGCGTGTGATCGCGGGTACTCGCCGAGGCGACGCGAGCAAGCTCCAGGCGCACGTCGACACCATCGTCGGCAAGCCCTCCCCGACCCCCTCTCCGCAGGAGCTGGGCCCGAGGGTGAAGCACCTGCGCGACCAGGGCAAGGCATGGTGGATTATCGGGCAGGAACTGGGGCTGGCAGGGCCTGCGGCCAGCGCTAGCGAGCCCGAGGCGAAGCGTGGGGCCAGCAAGGCACGCAGCCTGTACGCGGCGGCCAACCGAGGCGAGGTCCCGCGTAGTCACGCGCCGCGCAAGGGCAGCACACCGAAGCCGCAGGGCCCCGGGCGCAGCGGGAGTGTGGTGAGCCGCAAGGAGATGCTGGTCAACGAGGGCCACGTCATTCCGCGCGACATGACCGACGAAGAGGTCGAAGCCATGGTCGTCGGCCGCACCATCGAGTGGGCTATCGACATGGCTCGTCTGACCGAGACGGACCCCGCGACGTGGGGCGAAGGCCGCTGGGTCAAGCAGGAGGCCCGCGTGCACGTCGACCCGCAATGGGTGCGCGTGGTGGACCGCATCGAGGAAGGCAAAGACCGCGTGCTGTACTTCCGCGAGTACGGCGGGCGGGACAAAGAGGGCCGCAACATGAGCGGGCCGACGCGCTGTGTGCGGGTCGACGCCATCTATACGATTCGCTGAGCACGCTCTCCAGTGCATCGCAGGTCTTGCGACCATCGGTGCATTGGGCTAGCGTTCTCACCACTACTAGCCGGGAGGTTACCATGCAGGCGTTCTTGTCGGAGCCCGACCAGAAGATCAAGGTCGTGTTCGTCGGAGACGACAACGGGTACGCGACTGCGAAAGAGGTGAGCGCGAGTCGCAAGGTACGGTGGCAGGCTGGCGACCAGTGGCCCGCAGCGACGTATCCCCTGACCGTCGACAAGTGCCGTGAGATGCGTGAGGTATGGGCCGACACCCTCCAGGTGCACAAGAACCTGGGTGCCTGGTATCGGCAGGCTCTACCGAAAGCCCGCGCGCAGGCCGCTATCGGCACTCAGACCGACGCAGAGCTGCGGGTGCTGCCTCGCCTATACCCCGAGCTGAACGCATACCTGTTCGGCGACCAGCGGGTCACAGCGGCCTGGATGGGCAACGCCTACCGGGGCGGTGGCCTACTGGCCGATGAGGTGGGTACAGGTAAGACCGTGGGTGTGGTGGCTGGCCTCATCGAGGCCGAGGTCACCGGCCCGACATTGATCATCTGCCCGAAGATCAGCGTCAAGAGTGTCTGGGGTCGCGAGTTCGCCCAGCACGCTCCCGACGTGCCGGTATACCTGGCCCGAGGAGCCCGTCGTCGGCGCGAGGCGGCCATCGACGGCTTCATGGCTGACCGCAGCCCCTGGAAAGCGCTCGTCATCGTGGCCGAGATGCTGCGGGTGAAGGCCCTGCGGTCCCGGGGCCGCATGGAGGAGTTCCTCGGGTACGAGTACCCCGAGCTCTACGACGTAGAATGGTCGGCCGTTGTCGTTGACGAGAGTCACAAACTGCTGGGCAGCATGGACGTCGTCAGGGGCAACCTGGCCGCCGAGGGCCTGCGCAGTCTGGTCTACGCGCCGCACCGCCTCAAGCTGGCCGTGAGTGCCACCCCCTTCGGGCACGGTGGCCGCATCGACGCTCTGTTCGGCACGCTGCACTGGCTGTGGCCGGACGAGTTCCCGGGCAAATGGGCCTGGCTGGAGAAGTTCTTCGAGGTTACGAGCGACAAGGTGTTCGTCAAGGGCGGTCGCGGCATGACGAAGCAGGTACGCCGGGTCGGCGGGCTCAAGCCTGGCATCACCGAGGCTACCTTCTTCGCCGAGCTGGGCCCGCGTGTGCTGCGGCGCACCATGGAGGAGGTCAGCCCGCAACACCGAGGCCTCAAGAACTGGATCACGGTGGCCTGCGAGATGGAATACAAGCAGGCCAAGGACTACACGACGTTTGCCGACAATGCCGAGCTTGTGGTGGACGGCGGGATCATCAGCGCGGTCGGGCCGCTCGACTTCATGATCCGGTGTCGCCAACTGGCGAACGGGCACCTGCGGAAAGAGGGCGGGAGGGTTGTCTATACCGGCGAGTCCTGCAAGATCGACAGGCTCATCGCCCACCTCGACCAACTCGACCCCGACCGCAAGGTTGTCATCACGAGCCAGTACAACGAGTTCCTGGATGCGGTCGAGGCCAGGCTCGACAAGGAGAACCGCACGTACTACCGGCTTGACGGCAAGACCAGCGACACAGCCCGCGAAGCCATGATGGGCGCCTTTCAGGGTGACCCGGTGTTCTACGGGCCCGACGTCACCTGCCGGGGCTGCCAGACCGGCCGAGGCAAGCCGCACGGTGGTCGGTGCCTGGCCCAGCGACCCCGGCTGTTCCTGCTCAACAGCCAGGCAGGCGGAGTCAGCATCACGCTCGACGCGGCCGAGGAAATGCACCAGCTCGATCGCATGTACCCGCCCGAGGCGAACACGCAGTTGTGGGGTCGCATCTTCCGGCGGGGTCGCGCGCACGAGGTGCTGTTCTACCTGTACGAGACCATGGGTACGATCGACGAGCATATCACGGAGAATGTGGAGGCCGGGCTCGCCGCACAGTTGAAGGTGTTGGACGGACGACGGGGTCTAGAGACGGTTCGCGACTTTGCTCTCTACCGCCCGGAGGGCACAGAACCGCAGGTGTCATTCAAGGGCGGACCGCACGGCAAAATCCGCAAATGCCGGGAGTGTGGCGTGGTCCGCCACCAGTGGCACATCGGCGACTGCACCTGGGAAGGTGAATGAGATGTCGGGAGAAACGTACGTCCAGCCAGGCAACGACTATCTGCTCGGGGTGCTCCGCGATATGCGGCTGGCCCTGGTGGAGTTTCGCAAGTTCGACAAGAAGCGGAACGATGCCAATGACGAGCTTGACGTGTGGCTCGACCGCAGCAACATCACGGACGTGGTCCAGCGCGACAAGATCAAGCGGGAGAACCTGCGGCTGGCTGGCGCCCTGAGCGGGGCGCAGTGGTGGCGTGACAAGGTGACCATGCTGAGCGGTGTCGTGCAGGCTGAGAGGGCGGCCAAGGAGATGCTTCGGTCATGATCGTGGTAACCGGGGTCCTCGGGGGACTCGCACTGGTCGTGCTCAGCGTGTTCGGCGCCCTCGCATGGGCCGACGCCAACTGGCGGCCGAAGTATCACGACCCGCAGCTTCACGACGGTCGGTGGGAGCTGTACGAGATTCACAACGGCAACGTGGTGTGGCATCGGCAGGACGCCTCGCACAGCAATGGCCTGCACGTCCACCGACCGCAGGTGTGCAGCATTATGCGCGGTCTCGCACACACTGACATGTGTGCCTGTGGGCAGAAGCGATACGGGGTGTTCGGGTCATGGTCGTAGCGGCGTATGTTGCGGGCCTCATGACGACGCCTGCGCTGTTTCTGGGCGTTACGGCTGGCCTGCGGTGGTGGCTGGCTCTACGCCGAGCACAAGGGCACACAGCCACCGAGCCCGCGCTGTGGCCACCGATGGTGACCCCCGAACCTCCGACCCCCTCTCCTCCGCAGGACGGGCCCGTGCTGGGCCGCGTGCGGTTCGGGGCGATGGCGCCGGGGCGCCGTCGGGTGCGCGGTCGCCGCATCTAGTGACTGGACGACAAGAAAGACCGAGAGCGTAAGGCAATCACCGCAGTGACCTGACATGATGGTCAGGTCGCACAGCACACCGATCAAGGAGAAGACATGCCCGCACGTACCCGTCGGACCGCAGCCCCGGTCCCCACGCCGGAGCCGGAGCCCGTGCAGGCCGAGGAAACCGTCTCGCAGAAGCGGGGCCCCTCGGAGCTCAGCCTGGCCCACGCCGCGTGGATCAAGGCCGAATACAACGTCACCATCGACCCCGAGGCCCTGTACCTCGCACAGACCACGCGTCGGGAGTTCCGGGCCAGCCAGGACTACCAGGACGCGCTCGACCGGCAGGAGGCCGCTCGCGAGAAGGCCGACGCCGACAAGGCCGAGCGGGCCAGCGCTCGTGCGGCGGCCAAGGCAGCCGAGCCCGCCCCGGCGGCGGCCGAGCCCGAGGCGAAGCCCGCGCGGCGTACCCGGGCGGCCAAGGCGGCGGCCGAGCCGGTTCAGGAGACCGAGGCCCCGGTCGAGACCACCCGTACCCGGTCGCGTCGGCGCGGTACCGCAGCGACCACTCCGGCGGCCGAGCCCGAGGCCGCCCCGGCGGAGGCCAAGCCGACGCGCTCCCGCAAGGCGCCCTTCTGATAGAACCGGGAGCCGCAAGGCTTCCCGGCACGGTGGGGAAAGCATGATCTTGGTCATGCGCAGGCGCAGGGAGCCTGAGACAGTTGGTTCAAGTCCAACCTCCACCTCGCAGCAGCAAGGCCAAGAGCGGTAGGTCGTGTCCCGTGCGCGTCTCGTACGCTCCACGGCTGGAGCCCTGAACCATGACTGCTGTCGGGGCACCCACGGTCCGGTGCGAAGAGGGCCAGCGCGTCATCCACACGTCCGACCCCACAGGCGGACGGGCGAGCTGGCCCTCTCCCTATGCGCATGGAGGAGAAGCTATGCGAGCACGAGCACGAGAAGTACCGATGCGGTGGTATGGCGCCTGGGTGATGCCGGGCGGGTTGGTGCAGACCATCACCGCACAGACGTTGCCGCGAGCCGAGAGCAGGCTCATGCACGCGTCCGACGAAAGCACGTACGAAGTCATGACCGACCCGGTGAGGGCCTCGTGGCCATCCCGCTGATCAGGACGAGTGAGCGCTCGGACTTCAAGTCGTGTCAGTTCTTCTGGTATCACCACTGGGTCAATGGTCTGAGCGGCCAGCGTTCGCCGACGTGGTCGTGGTTTGGGAGCGCCATCCACAGAGCCCTCGAGGTGCGCTACCCGGTCGGGGACAAGCGCGGAGGTATCGCGGACGTGCTCGATGCGTTCACCGAGGCTGTGGGCGAGCACACCGGGCGCATCTACGAGCAGGGCGGCGAACTCGACGACGTCGAGGTGCACGATGCGACCGAGCTGGGCATCGCCATGCTGAAGGGCTATGTGCAGCACTACGGCCTTGATCAGCACTGGCACGTGTTGCACACCGAGCAGCCTTTTCAGATCGACGTACGGCACCCACAGACGGGCCGATTGATTGCCGTCTACTGCGGTACCTGGGACCTGTTCGTCTGGGACAAGGTCGACAAGGTGTACCGGCTGGTTGACCACAAGACGCGGGCCCAGTTCAAGAAGGACTGGTCCTTCTACGATCTGAACGACCAGGGTGGGTCGTACCTGTGGGTCGCGCCAGAAGTGTTGCGGCACATGGGGTTGCTCGGCAAGCGCGACCACATCGACGGCATCATCTTCAACATGCTGCGCAAGGCTCTGCCGCAGCCCACCGCCGAGGACGGCATCCGGTACAACCTGCCGAAGCGCAAGCACTACGAGGAGGCCATCGAGGCGGAGCGCCAGAAGATGCCCGCACCGGGTCCTGCGGGCTCGTGGGTCGGGCCTGCGCTCACCGGCAAAGAGAGCCTGCCGATGCTCAAGGACATCGCGAGCAAGCTCGGGCTCACCGTTAACGGTGAGCCGCGCGCGGTCCAGCCGAGCCCGGTGTTTGAGCGGTACACGACCCGACGCGGGCTCGAACAGCGTGTCAACCAGGGCCAGAAGGTGATCGATGAGGCCAGGCACATGGACCTCGTACGGCGGGGTAAGCTACCCCTCCTGAAGCACCCCACGGAGGATTGCGTCCGCTGTCCATTGTTCGACTTCTGCCAACTAGACGAGCTCGACAAGCACGAGGCCCAGGAGTACGCGGCTACGATGCTCGTCAAGAACGACCCGTACGCAGACCACCGCGAAGCCATGCAGGGCAACGGCTTCGAAGTCAAGTAAGGAGAGGCATGACGGTTCAACGACCGGTGAGACGGACCGGGGCTAGGAGCGCCCCGACTTCCGCCGCACCCCGCAGGCCGACGGCTATCGTCAGTCTGCAAGACCCCGCCGCACCTCGTCGCAAGAAGATGATGGTGTACGGACAGAGTGGGGTGGGCAAGACCGTGCTGGCAGGCACCGCGCCTAACGCGCTGTTCCTCACGGCCGACGTTGAGGGCACGGAGAGCGCCCGAGCGTTCGGCAGTACCGCGAAGGAGCTCCAGGTCAACGACTGGGACCAGTTCCTCGATTATGCGGACTGGGTCGTCCGGGGGGACGCGCACAAGGAGTTTGACTGGGTCATCGTTGACACGGTTGATGAGCTCGAAGAGCTGTGCTGGCTCAATCAGCTCGTCAGCGAGGACCTCAAGCGGGCCAGCAAATACCAGCCGAACAAGGGTGACTACCCCGTCGTCTGGAAGAAGGTCAAGGAACAGTTGATGGCGCTGAACCGGGCGCCGATGAACGTGCTGCTGCTGGCCCACGTGATGCGCCTCGATCGGGAGACCGAGGACGGCGAGGACACGGTCACCGTGGCGATGCCGCAGATGGGCAGTACGAAGCGCGGGGACCTCAGCTCGTACATGTGCGCGCAGATGGGCCTCGTGGGCTACATGCGCGAGGTCACCGAGGAAGGTGGGCAGATCCAGCGCCAGCTCCTCACGCAGTCCGGACCACGTTGGGTCGCGAAGGACCGCTCCAACAGCCTCGGACCCGGGGTTACCAACCCCACCATTCCCGGTTTGCTGGCTAAGATGGCCAGTGCACCAACCGCAAGTGCAGGGACCGCACCCAGAAGGAGAAGAGCACGTGGCTAAGCGCACCGTCGACTTCAGCGACTATAAAGAGCAAGAGTGGGACGAGTACACCGGGGATGACCCCCGCCCGGGGATGTGGCTCAACGGCAAGGTCGTGCGGGCCCGGTACGACGAGGAGGACGACCAGGTCGTCTTCTTCGTTTCGGTCGTCGACCACGCGGACTACGCCGGTTGGACCCGGGGCTACTACGGCCCGTTCGAGGGCAACGTCAAGTGGAAGCTCCAGGAGATGCTGAAGGCTCTCCAGGGCAAGGCCGCTCCGGTGACCCTCGACTGGGAGAACGAGACGGCGGTCGCCAACTGGCTCAAGAAGCAGAAGACGATCCGCTTCCAGACCGAGGAGTACAACGACAAGATCCGCATCCGCAAGGTTCGGCCGCTGCTCGAGGCCGTCGGCACGGGCAAGGCCGCTCCGGCCCCCGCCCCGTCCGCAGAGCCCGACGACGCCGAGGACGACACGGTCGAGGACTACACGCAGGACGAGCTCGAGGCCATGCCCGCCGAGGAACTGGCGGAGATCCTGGTCGAGGAGTTCGAGTACGCCGAGGCCGACGTGCCAAAGAAGGGCCGTCGGCAGAGCGCCGACGCATACAAGGAGCAGCTCGTCAACATGATCCTTGACGAGCAGGACCCCGACGACGAACCCGACACGGCCGAGGACGGCGCCGACGAGGGTGGCGCGGCGGAGTTCGAGGACGGCTTCGAGGATGCGGCCGACGAATCGGCCGAGGAGCCCGAGCCTGAGCCCGCCCCGCGTGCTCGGCGAGGCCGCGCGGCCAAGGCCACGCCTGCACCTGCGAAGGCTGCTCCCGCCAAGGCGGCGGCGGCCACCACGACCCGGCGCCGTCGGGGCTGATGCCCGCCGAGGGCTAACACGCGGGACACGGTAACCGCGCATCAGGGAGGGTCGGCTGAGAAACTTTGGTCGACCCTCTTGCGTTGGATGAGACGGCCGTGATAGTGTTCTCACATCAGCAAGGCACACCACTCAGCCGGGAGGCCCCCAAATGTTCACCAACCACTCCGCCGCCATCGCGCACTTCTCCGCCATCCAGCAGACCCCGGCCCAGCCCGGTTGGCACTGGGGTATCCGCAAGATCGCTGGCATGCAGATGTGGTGGGTTGGTCAGTTCTGGAACGCCGCCTGAAGCCAGCACTACCAGGGCCACCCTTCGGGGTGGCCTTTTTGCGTGCCCCGGCATCGGCACCCAGATGACTTCTGCGGGGTCGGAGGGGTGGGAGGGCAGAGGCGGCGGGGTGCGCATTTCTGACTCGGCTGCGTCGACTTCTAGAACGAGGCCGCCCCGGCGCCGGGCGGGTGGTGGTGTGGGCCTCGCAGGTGCCCGTGCGCGCACGCGTACGCGAGGGGCCTGAAACCCCCGGCCAGCCCGACGGAGGCCGGGGGAGAGGAAAGCCCAAAGGGGGACCTGGGAAAAGACCCCCGGGGAAGCCCTCGGTACGGTACGGTTACCGGGCTGCGCCAACGCCCCGCAGCACTCGCTGTGTAGCTCTGTCAATCTCAAGAGAGAGAAGAGAGAGTCACACATGTAGTTCAGGGAGGAGGGTTATGACAGACGACACCCTTTCGCAGGGTTACGGCTTCCAGCGCAGTACCATCGTGAAAACGAAGATGGCTGCGCAGGAACGGTTCTGCCTGGCATCGCTGGCCAAGAATGGCGAGGCCGGTATGGCGACCGTGCGTCGACTGCTCTGTGACGGCATGGCTGCCAACGGCTGGCCGGAGGATGTCCGCATCATGGCGTATGCCGAGTACGCCGCAAGCTGCTTGCGTACCGGGAAGCTGAACGAATATGAGGACAGGTAACACATGGGGACATCCGGGGCTGGCTGGCGACGACGATTCCATAAATGGGTCGTCCGAGATGAGGCCGACGGCGAGACGCGGGGCTACTGCCCTGCACACGAAGACCCGGAGAGCAGCAGCACACCCAGTGCCAGCTTCAACTTCGACAAGGGCACGTTCAACTGCTTCAGCCGCTGCGGGGGTTACAGCCTCGGCCAGCTCTGGTCGATCGTTGACAAGGGCATGCTCCCGGAGCGGCGTACCGACGGCAAGCCCCTCGACGAGGTAGGGGCCCGCAGGCGCCGCAAGCAGCGTGCCGAGGGCCTCACGGTGGCGCTCCCCGACGACGAGCAGTTGAACGCCTGGTCGGCCCGCCTGCTGGGCAAGGCCGATGTGATGAAAGACCTGTTGACCCGTCGGGGATTGCAGCGTAGCACTATCGCGCGGTACCGGCTCGGCTGGGACGGAGAGCGCATCACCATCCCGGTGTTCAGCGCCGAGGGCGAGCTGGTCAACGTGCGCCGGTACGGCATGGGCCTCAAGGCGAACAAGATGGTGAACTGGCCTGGCTATGGCGATGCCGCGTTGTACGGCCTCGATGCTCTCACACAGAAGCGAGTGTTTCTGACCGAGGGTGAGATGGACAAGCTGATCGGTCGGCAATACCGTTTCCCCACCCTCTCCGCCACCGCAGGTGCCGGGACCTGGATGGGAGAATGGGACGGGCTGTTCATCGGCAAGATCGTCTACATTGTGTACGACGTTGACGACCAGGGCGACGCGGGGTCCAGGAAGGTCGCCAACCACCTGCGGCGTACCGCCGAGGCTATCTACATCGTCAAGTTGCCGCTCACGGTGCGGGGTAACGACTTCACCGACTACTTCGTCAACCAAGGCTACGGCAGGCAGAGCTTCATCGACCTGTGCAAGGCCACCCCGCCGTACCGCGAACGCAAGCTGAGCCGCGAGCGCGCGGTTGTGGCGGGTGACGTACCTGACATCCGTATGCGCAACAGCTTCGACCCCGCGCTGCTGGACAAGCCGATCGCCATGGTGGCCACGATCAGCGGACGCAGCGCCACCCCTACCGCCCTCCTCCGCAGGTTCGAGTTGCACTGTGGGCAGGATTGGCAGAAGACGAAGTGCAGCAATTGCCCTATGGAGACCATGTGGGGCGGCGAGCACAAGCACGAGATACCGGCTGACGATCGCCTGCTCCTGAAGATGCTCGACATGGCTGACAAGGAACGCACGTCAGAAATGCTGCGCGCATTGGAGATCCCGGCAACCTGCCCTCGTGTGGAGATCACGCCACATGATCAATGGCGCGTTGATGAGCTGGCGGTGATCCCGAATGTTGACGACCCGAACGAGGGTGAGGGCGAGCAGGTACTGCGGCGCGTGTTCAACGTCACAGAGTCCGGCAAGCTCACGCCCGTCAATACCACCGCCCGCCTGACCGGGGTCTCGACCGCCTCCCCGAAGAGCGGGCACATGGTCTTCCAGAGCTGGCAATGCGAGGAGACCAAAACCAGTCTCGATAGATTCGAGATGACGGAAGAATTGCGGGGTGCCCTAGAGGATGTCTTCCAACCCGGACCCAGCCAAACTCCCATGGACAAGCTATCTGAGTTGGCTCGGGACCTGGCCGCCAACGTCACGCATATCTACGGACGCCCCGAGCTGCACATTGCCTACGATCTGGTCTGGCATTCCGTGCTGGACTTTCCCTTCCGGGGTAATCGTCTCGGTAAGGGCTGGCTGGAGCTCCTTGTCATGGGAGACACCCGTACCGGAAAGAGCGAGGCTGCGGAGCGTCTCCGGCACCACTATCAGTGTGGCGTGCTCAAGAGCTGCGAGGGTGCGACGCTCGCCGGGCTCGTGGGTGGTGCGCAACAGATCGGGAACTCCTGGGTGATCACCTGGGGTACCATTCCCCTGCAAGACCGCAGGCTTGTCATTCTCGACGAGGTGTCCGGCATCAGCGACAAGAACATCATCGAGCAGATGAGCGCGGTGCGCAGCTCGGGGCGCGCGCAGGTCACGAAGGTCGTGCAGCAGGAAACGTTCGCCCGTACCCGGACGATCTGGATTAGCAATCCCCCGGACGGTCGACCGATTCAAGCGACCAACAATGGGGCCATCGACGCCATTCAGAAGCTCATCACCAACCCCGAGGACGTCGCGCGGTTCGACTTCGCGATGGTGGCCGCCCAGGACGACGTGCAGTCCAGCATCATCAACAGTGCCACGCCGCCGAAGGCTCCGCCACGCGCCACGCAGGGCCTGTGTTCTGCCCTGGTCACATGGGCCTGGAGTCGCACGCCCGAACAGGTGCTCTGGGGTCGGGGTGCCGAGCGCCGAGTCTTGTCTGCGGCGGAGGAGCTGGGTGGGAGGTACGTCGCGGACCCGCCTCTGATTCAGCCAGAGAACGTGCGCGTGAAGCTCGCACGCCTGTCAGTAGCGGTGGCGGCCAGGCTCTTTAGCCACGAGGGCGAAGGGCTGTCGGTGCTGGTGAAGAGCGAGCATGTTGACACGGCGGTCCAGCTTCTCGATGAGCTGTACGGCAAACGGTGGTTCGGGTACGGTGACCACAGCAAGAAGGAGATTCGGGCTAAGGCCAACGCGGAGCGGTACAGCGAGCAGTGTCGGCATTTCCTCGCGGCCCACGAAGGCGTCTTGAAGACGCTGGCTACCGCGATTAACGACACGCAGTTCCGAGCCCGGGACTTCGAAGAGTTCGGGAGCATGGATAGAGAGATGGCCAGCCAAGCCGTCGGCGAGCTGCTGCGCATGGGCATGGTCCGCCGCCGCAGTAAGGGCTACATCAACATGACGCCCGAACTGATTCGCATTGTGAGAGACATGGAGGAAGAATGATATTTCGACGGAGAATGCGTACGGTCGTCGTGCTGGGTGCGGGTCCGGCGGGTCTGCTGGCCGCGCATGCAGCGAGCAAGCAAGGCTATGAGGTGTACGTACTCACGGCTCCCGGCCCGAGCGGACAGCCCCGCAAGAGCCAGCTCTACGGGTGCCAGTACCTGCACGCGGCCATCCCGGGGATCACCGAAGGCGACGGCACCCCCGTGTCGTATGTGCTGGACGGCTCCCCCGAGGACTATCGATACAAGGTGTACGGCGGAGGCTGGCAGGGTCGAGTCAGCCCGGACGAGTTCGGACCCGAAGAGCCACACCTCGCCTGGGACCTGCGCGCAGCCTACGACGCGCTCTGGCAGAGCTGGCTGCCCCTGATCAAGCCCGCGTTGTTGAACGCCAGCAACGTTGAGCAGCTCTTCGTTGACCGGTCATGCATCGTGCTGTCGACCATCCCGGCGAACGTCATCTGCCGCAACCCACAGCACGCGTTCGACACGCAGATGGTCTGGGCCATGGGCTCGGCGCCGGGGAACGCGCTGCCCTATGTTGCCTCGCCGAATACAGTGTGGTGCAATGCCCACGAGGCGCCTCGGTGGTACCGCGCGGCCACGGTGTTCGGCCACAGCACCCTCGAATGGCCGCAGGGCGTCAAACCCCCGGTTGCGGGTGTCGTGCGCGTTGAGAAGCCGCTGAAGACCGATTGCGACTGCCGGACAAGCTCGGGTCGCTGGCACCGCCTCGGTCGCTACGGAAAGTGGCAGAAGGGTGTCCTGGTCCACACTGCCTACTCCGACGCGCTCGAGGTGCTGCGATGAGCGTGGCCGCAGGCGTGGCGCGACAGCTCCGAGAATGCCTGGCAAAGGAGACCAGTCAGCGCAATGGTGGTCGCATCGGTATCGCGCTCAGTGGTGGCGTAGACTCGTGCAGTGTGCTCGGTGCGCTGCTGGACAATGGCATCGTACCGGTAGTCGTCAGCTATAGACCAGACACGCACGACACCATCGACCATCAGTATGCCGAGCAGACGTCGGAGGCTTGCGGCCTGACGTTCGTGTCTGCGGTGGTGCCCATGGACGTGCATAGCTTGAAGCACGATGCGCAGGTGCTCACGAAGCGCGGGTATAAGACCAAGCTCCAGGTCGAGTGTCTGGCCCCGATGCTGGGGGTGTTGCGGGCTGCGGACAGAGCGGGGGTGAGCATCTTGTACACCGGAGACCAGGCCGACGGGTACTACATCAACAACAATTGGATGGCACGCAACTATGACCGGGCTCACGGTGTCCCCGGGCCGCAGCGGAAGCCCGTGAGCGAGGACCGGGACAGCCAGCGCATCGACGAACTTCGCCGCATCTACTGGGAGGAAGACCGGTCGTGCAGTCAGGCGCTCGTGGCTCTGGGCAAGGAGATTGGCGTCCAAGTCCGGGTGCCGTATCGCTCGCCTGCCATGCGACAAGCCTTTCGCGGGACGCACTGGCGGGACGTCAATACCCCTCGGTTGAAAGAGCCGGTGTGGCTTGCCTACGACTCGCACTTCAACCGTACGTTTCCCGTGCGGGACAAGCCGACGAACCTACACCGAGGGGACACTATGTTCGCCGAGACGATGGGGCGCACTCTCATGGCCCATCTCCCGGGTCCGTGGCGTACTCCGACAGGTCTGTATGCAGCCATGGCAAGGGGCGAGGTATGAAGCCGGTGATGGCGTTGGACATCGATGGGACGTTGCTCGATTACTATCGACACTTCCTGCGGTTCGCAGCGGACTACTTCGGGACCTGGGATCCTTCGGAGCCGTCGTATTACGAGTACGACGCGCGGGTGCCGCTGCACACCTACCTCAAGGTGTCCAAGGTGTCGTATCGCAAGTGCAAGCTTGCCTACCGGCGCGGCGAGCTGAAGCGCTCACTACCGCTCCTCCGGCCCCCCTATCCGCAGGCGGACGACCTGACGCGAACCCTGCGTCGGTGGGGCTGCGATGTGTGGCTCTGCACGACCCGCCCGTACCTGTCCCACGACCAAGTCGATGATGCCACTAGACACAATCTCCGACGCAATGGAGTGGTCTATCAGGGTGTCATCTGGGGCGAACACAAGTACCGTGAGCTCGTGCGCACCATCGGCAAGCAACGCATTGTAGGGGTTCTCGATGATCTCCCCGAGATGTGCCAGCAGGCTCTCGGCCTCGGGTTGCGGACAGCGTTCGCGGTTCGAGACCACAACATGACGCAGTGGGCGGAATTGCGTCACGGCGACATGGTTGGCGTTCCGGGTGTCTCCGACGAACAGGACACGTTGACCGTGTTCCGGCATTGGCTGGACGAATGGAAGGATGCGCAGTGAACACGCTCGAAGAGTTTCAGATGGCGGCCAGCTTCGGGTCGCCGGTACGCATTGACACCATCAATGGTCGCCCGCATTATGTGACCGTGAATAGAGAGGGCAGGGCAATGATCGGTCCGAAGGCTCACCGGCGGCCTCGCTGGTGGAGCAGGAACAAGAACCGTGTCGCGGGTCAGTCGACACCGGATCTATACAAGCGCCTCGAAGACCTCGAAGTGCGCGAGGGGCTGGCGGCACTGGCGCGCGATGACGCGTTTGCCGAGCTAGCCGCGCAGCCCACGATTGACCTGACCGACCGCCACGTCGACGAGGAGTTCGCCGCGATGACCGAGGACATGGAACACGAGCAGTGGCTCGTCTCGCAGAAGGGCGATGCTGAAGAGGTGCGCCCCAACCGGCTGATGGATCCGGCTTGGCACTTCGCGGTCAAGCACACGGCGCTCGACGTGCTCACGTGGTCGCTGGCGGTCGGAGCGTTGCTGGTCGTGGCCAAGCTTGTGATGGTGGTCTGGTCATGGTGAGCCAGCACGCTTTCCTCGACGTCATTGGCTCGCGCTGCGGGAGGCCCGGCTGTGGCCAGCCGCAGTCCAGCCCGAACCACTCCAACCCCCGCCCCATCCTGAAGGATCTCATTCTCGACGAGCCCGTGTTCTCCGCGGCGGGTCGGCCGGTCCACGCTACCGACACCATCCCGGCCGTGCAGGCATGGGATGCGTTCACCGCTCAGGTGCGCGACCTTATCATCAAGAAGAGCGCGGGCTACGGGGATGCCTGGCAGCAGCAGGGCTATATGGGCAACCTCGCTCGCATCCTCAGCAAGGCTGCACGGCTCGAGAACATGCTCTGGCGGGACTACACGCTGGAGACCGCGCAGATTGACGGCGGCGAGGCCGCCATGGACACGTTGCAAGACCTCGGCGCGCTCTGCGCATTCATGATCGCCAACCTAGACGAGGGGAACCGATGGGGACGTCAGTGATCCCGCAGGGCCCGAACAAGCACTGCGGGAACGTCGAGCTGCATGAGCGGCATGCCAGCGTTGGGGAGTTCGTACCTGTCTCGGCTTCGGGTCGACGCGTGCAGGTTGGACAGACGTGGTGTGATGGCATCCCGCCTCTTGAGCCGTTTGTTGAGCTGACCGTGCGGGTGCCGCTAGCCCACTTTATGGGGTCAGATCCAGAAGCACGCCACCACAAGGTCATTCTGGGCTGGCTGGCCGAGGAAGGGCTCGGGGTCATCGTCGACGAGATGGGTGAGCGCGGCTCGGCGACCGTTCTGCGGGTGCGGACGGGGGATGGTGTCGACCGGGTGTACCCGCTGATTCGCAAGAAAGGCGGGCCGCTGCTGGCCGTGACCGACCATGACCCATCGTAGGGTGCTGTTGAACCGGCTGTACGCCGAGTACGAGGCCGAAGACGGGCTGGCGCATATGCGGGCCGCAGGCTCGCGTCTCGTGCGCGGTGCGGGCCCCGTGCGGCCCCGGTTCATGTTCGTCGGCGAGGCGCCGGGGCAGAACGAAGACAAGCTCGGATTGCCGTTCATCGGTGCCTCCGGTCGCTTCCTCGAAGAGCTGCTGGCGTCGGTCGGGCTGCTGCGCACGGACGTGTTCATCACGAACACGGTCAAGTACCGGCCGGTCGACGACAATCGGCGCAACCGACCGCCCACTGATGCGGAGCTGTTCGTCAGCATTCCGTTTCTCCGCAAGGAGTGGGCCATCCTCGGCCGACCGCCTATGGTGGTGCTCGGCAAGCACGCCAAGCGCGCAGCCTCGCTCTTGCCCGAGTACCTGTACCTGCCCAACGCCAAGATGACTGTAGGCGAATGGTGCTGGCTCGGTGACACGCCGTTGTTGCCGCTGCACCATCCGGCCTACGGGCTGTATCAGCAGCGGAACCGGCCGTTGCTGTTCGAACACTTTCAGGCTCTCCTGGAAGTCGATGCGTTCGTGAAGGGGAAGCCATGAAGCTCAGCGACGGCACCATCCGGGCCCTGCTCGACAAGAGCGAGCTGGCCATCGAACCGTATCCGCTGGACCGCGCCTTCCAGCCGTGCAGCGTGGATCTTCGGCTCAGCCGCAGCTTCTACGTGCCGTTCTCGGCCATGCACAAGCCAGCCGACCATCGCGACATCGGGTGGCTCAACACCTCCGACTACGTCTTGCAGCCCGGTCGGTTCGTGCTCGGCGCCACCCAGGAGCACGTCAGGCTCGACCGGGGCTATGTCGGCCAGGTGTACGGCAAGAGCACGCTGGCCCGGCTCGGCTTGCAGGTCGAGTGCGCTGGCCTGGTGGACCCCGGCTTCGAAGGAACGCTCACCCTCGAGCTCGTGAACCTGTCGCCCGGACCCATCCCCCTCACCGCAGGCATGCCGATCTGCCAGATTACCTTCGAGCGGCTGGACTGGCCCGCCACCCGCCCCTACGGGCACCCCGAACTCAACTCGCACTACCAGGGCCAGGTAAAGGCCACCCCGGCGGCTCAGTGATGCAGATGTATGTGGCGGTCCCCCGGATGGGCTGGGAGACCGAATGGGAAACATCGATATTCCGTGTCGAGCATCTCTGCGCACCTGGAGCGCTTGAGGCCTTTCACGGGCAGCTCTTCTGGTCCGCGACGAGACAGGGAGCGGTGGTCCGATCTTTCGTCCCTGAGAGGGGCTGGATGTATAAGATCCCTGGCAGTAGCAGGGAGATACCGTGCGGCGAGAATACCGACGGGGCCCGCCCGGTATGGATGTGGTGGGCCTCATGAGGAAGCGCGCCGAGCTGCATGCCCATACGACGTTCAGCCCCGGCGATGGGTTCATGATGCCTATCGACCACATGGAGGCATGCGCCGACATGGGAATCGTGGCTCGGGCTTTCACCGAGCATGGGAACGTGTCGCCGCACGTGAAGGCAGAACAGGCGGCGGCCAAGACCGGTATCAAGGACATCAAGGGCTGCGAGCTGTACTGCGATACCGGCGATGCTCGGGGCCAGACGAAGCACCACCTGACCGTGCTGGCCGCCGACCAGCGCGGGCTTTCGAACCTGTACGGCGTGGTCTCCGAATCGTGGGAGAACCACCACTACAAGCCGACCACGACGGGGGAGATGCTGGCCAACCACAGCGACGGGCTCATCGTGTTGTCGGGCTGCCTGGGTGGGCGGCTCGCTACTGCGGTGATGGGAGGGAAGGGGGAAGCGGAACATGCGGCGGATCTGCGTGCGGGTATGCGTGTGGCCAGTCAGTTCCGAGAGATATTCGGAGATCGATACTACCTGGAAGTACAAGCGCACCCATTGCTCGAAAAGCAGCGTGCGTACAATGTTGCGCTCGAACGCATTGGAGGCCGCCTCGCCATTCCACTCGTCGTCACGGGAGACGTGCATTATCCGACGGCCAAGGACCAGGACATCTACCCGCTCCTGCACGCTATTGACCGGCGAGGAAACAAGAACACGGTCGAGGCTCAGGCGCAGAGCTGGGAGTATGGCATCCTGCTGGCTCACCAGACGGGTGATGCCGTATACGAGGGACTACTGGAGACCGGGCTACGCCGCTCGGTGGCGGAGCGTGCCATCGGAACGTCACTGGAGATAGCCGATCGTTGCTCCGTCACGCTGCCCAAGCTGAAGGACCTCGTGTTTCCGGGCGAGATACCCTCGGTAGAGCTGTTCCACCGATGGCTGCGGGAAGGTTGGTCGTATCGCGGTCTGCAACACCTCGGCCGCGAGGAGCGCAGGCGGTGCCTGGCCCGGCTTAAGCGCGAGGCTGACCTCATCATCCTCAAGCAGTTCGTCGACTACTTCCTGGTCATCTCGGAAATGGTGGTGTGGAGCAAGACGAACGGCATCCCCGTCGGGCCCGCCCGAGGCTCGGCGGCGGCCTCGCTCGTGTGCTGGCTGCTGCGCATCACCGAAGTCAACCCGATGCTGTTCCCCAACCTAATATTCGAGAGGTTCATCGATATCAACCGGCACGACCTACCGGACATCGACCTGGACTTCGACGACCGCCAGCGCTACCGGGTGCGCGAGCACCTCGTTGACATGTACGGGGCGGACCACGTCGGCAACATCGGTACCTTCACGATGTACAAGGGCAAGAACAGCATCGATGATGTGGCCCGCGTGCATGAGATCCCGTACGGCGTGGCAGAGAGCGTCAAGGATTCCATCCTCGTACGGTCTTCGGGTGACCTGCGCGCAGGCCAGACCATCGAGGACAGCATCGCGCTGTTCCCGAAGGTACGCGACGCGTTCGAGAAGTATCCCAAGCTGAAGGACGCGCAGCGCCTCGAGGGGAACTTGAAGGGGTTCTCGGTGCATGCGGCGGGCCTCGTGGTGGCGAATGGTCGGCTGACCGATAACCTGGCTGTCTATGTGCGCTACGAGACCGCGAAGAAGGCGCAGGAAGGACGTGGCAAGAAGATCGGCGAGGTACTGTCTATCGACAAGTACGACGCCGAGTATCTGAACGTGCTCAAGATTGATGCGCTGGGCCTGACCACCATGGGCATCATCGCTATCGCTCTCGAGTACATCGGGATGAGCTTGGAGGAGCTGTATGCGGTACCTCTGGATGACGAGAAGGTGTACGAGGGGTTCCGAGCTAACCGTGTCATCGGTATCTTTCAATTTGATGGCCGCGCGATGCGCAGCGTCAATCGTGAGGTCAAGCCGGACACATTCGCCGAAGTCTGTGACATTAACGCTCTCGCTCGGCCGGGCCCGCTGCACTCTGGGGCTGCGGCTGAGTACATCATGGCCAAGCATAAGAAGAAGATCGTCGAGAAACTCCACCCCGTAGTTTCCGAGATAACCGAAACGACACAAGGCCAGATCGTCTATCAGGAGCAGATCCTGCGGACGGTGCGGGAGCTGGGAGGGTTCACATGGGAGGAAGCCGCGCTCGTCAGGAAGCTCATCTCGAAAAAGCAAGGCGAGCAAGCCTTCAACAGACTTCAGGGGAAGTTCTTGGCGGGGTGCACCGAGCGCGGGGTGCGTGAGGCTGTTGCTGCCCGTGTGTGGAAACAACTCGTCACGGCTGGTGCGTACGCCTTCAATGCTGCCCACTGTGTCTCCTATGGGATGCTGGCCTACTGGACGATGTGGCTCAAGGTGCATCACCCGTTGGCTTTCTATTGCGCGAGTTTGCAGCAGTTCAGCGGCCCTTCACACAAGGAGAAGGCATTGGACATCCTGAAGGAGGTTGCGGCCACGGGCCTCGCGGTTCTACCGCCGGATCCGGGAGCGAGTCAGATTCAGTGGTCGATTGAGGGTGAGGGCCTGCGGGCGGGCCTCGTGCAGGTCCCGGGCATCGGCGAGAAGACGGCTGGCCTGATGGTGGAATGGCGCGAGAACGAGATTGCCGCCGCGCGCGTTGACCCCGCTGACATGGAATGGGTCGACTACCAGAGCGACCCGAAGACGGGCCGGGGCGTCAAGGGCGTCGGCGCGGCCACCCTGGTCAAGGTGCAGGAGTTCGCCGCGCAGGCAGACCCCTTCGGCATCTACACGCTCACGAAGCAGCTCACGAAGATGCGGCGGTGGCTGAACGACAACGGCGAACGCTTCTCCCTCCCGTACCCCTCCTCCCGCAGCGAGGACGTTCCGTACGAGGCGAAGCCAGGCGAGCACACCTGGATCGGTCGGGTGACGCTGCTCAACATGAAGGACATCTACGAGCTGCACCGGTCACGAACCGGCGAGGAGCTCGACCCGAAGAAGGTGAAGCAACCGCAGTACGTCAACTATGTCGTCATCACGGGGGAGGACGAGACCGGGCCGCTGGTCATCACGGTCCCGCGTTGGGACGGATTCTACGACAAACACAAGGACGACATCTGGGACATCGACCTCAAGAGAGACCTCGTGCTGGTCCGGGGCTACAAGCGAGCCGAGTACCGGCGGGCCATCACCGCCAAGGAAATACACATCCTGACACCCTCGGAGTAACCATGCTGGACAACGACTTTCAGCTCAACGACATGGTCGAGAACGTGCCTGCGTTCCGGCGACCGGTCGTGTTCAACACCGAAGCCGACATGACCGCGAACACGCTGGCCATCAGCACCTGGATCGCGCACTATCAGAACCGGCTCCCCAAAGACGCCTTCATCGATGAGGCGGCCATCCTCGTGCCCGATCCCTGGCACCGGGGCGAGCTGTCGATCTACCTCGAGGCGAACGGCTGGACCGCGTTCAACGAGGACCGCGACGTGGTCTCCACGAGCCCGTTCGGCACCCGGTACTGTGTCGACTACCGATTCTTCAGCCACCCCGACTACGGGTACCGGCTGGAGGTCATGATGCTGAGCTCGGACGCCGCAGGCATCATGGGCTTCAGCCCGCTGCATCAGGCGCTCTGGCAGCCGAGCGGCCAGAGCTGGAACGGCCTGCCGGTCTCGCGCTACCCCATCCCACATCTGAGCTTTAAGGCCGTGAAGGTGCAGCCCGAGCAGACCCTGCGAGGCGCGTACAGCTCGGCCGTGCAGCACATGCACGACGTCGCCTGCCTGCACACGATGACCTGCCAGAGTCAGTACGGCGTGTTCGGGTACTTCCTGGGCAACGACACCATGCGACAGATCTACCTGAAGCCGCGTGTGAACCTGCGGGACGAGGCATGACCGCCCGCGTGCTGATTGTCGGGGCTCGGGCCGGAAGCCTCGGGGAGGCGGTTCGCGACGAGGTGCTGCGTGTCGGGATGGAGCCTGTGTGCGCAGGCGTGAGTGGCGAACCGGTGTACCTGGACCTCACAGACAGCGATCCAATGGATTCCGTGCTGCTCCCGGTCCTCCCTCGGTTCATTGTGAGCACGGCTGGCGTCAACATCCCGCAGGGAGACTGGGTGGGTTCGACAGCCTCGTGGTGGGCCGCGCACTTCGACGGTAACGTCACCGGGAACCTGCGGCTGCTGGCTGCGTATCGGGCTCTCCTGCGGAGGGAGCGGGGTGGGTGGGGCGAGACGCAGGGCTACGCGCACTTCGTGGCGATCAGCTCGAACTCGGCGCACATCCCGCGTACCGGCTCGGCCGCGTACTGCGCGTCAAAGGCTGCGCTCTCGATGGCGGTGCGGTGCGAGGCCCGCGAGTCGTTGCGGGCCCGCGAGGGGCTGCTCGCGTACGTCTACGAGCCGGGGCTGCTGGCGGGTACCCCGATGACTGCTGATGCCGCAGCGGCGTTCTCAGGGCCCCTCACGCGTATGCAGGGCGAGGCTGCTCGAGGGCTGTCGGTACGCGGGCTCGCCGAACTCATCGTGGCGAACCTGTCGCGCGGGGTCGCCTTGTCGGGCTCACGCATCCCGTACGACGCCGACGAGCTGTAGTAGGCGGGTCTGGAGCGCTGCGGGGGTTGCGTTCGGTGGTAGGGGTACGGTTAGGTAGTGGGGTCGAGAGAAAGGTGCTGGGGTGCCGAATGACTGGGACGACATGCTCCCGCAGTGGCGTCGAGAAGGCCGGACCGGGCCGAACGGACCGCGCTACGCGAAGGGCTCTGACCGCCGCGCCGTACGCGACGGGAAGCCGGTAGGACAGCCGAAGAAAGAGGGCCTGTTCGGCAAGATCGTCAAGGCTCTGAAGAAGAAGTAGCTTTGCAGGGGCGGTGAGAACCCGGCATCTCCCGCCCCGCCTCTCCGCAGTAGTGGGCGGAGGGTCACCTAGTGTCTCTGACAGGAGACCATCACCCGTGTCACGCATCGGGTAGCCGGGAAGGCGTAGGTTCGAGTCCTACCTAGGTGGCGCACGGTCCGGAGGAGAAGCCGGGCCACTCGGCCGGGAGGCTGCGATGAAGTGGCAGAACAGCAAGTACGGATGGCTGCTGGGCAATGTGCAGCCCCTCGAGCCCGGGAAGGCGTACCGGGCCCAGCGAGGCTCCGAGTTCCTGTGCGAGGCCGAGTCGTTTCGTGGGTACGTCTATGCGGCGGCGGCCGAGCGCGGGTACCGGGCCTCTACGGTGGTGTTCGGCCGTCGTGACCTCGAGCACCCGGTCGTGGTGTACGTGTTCTATAAGCCCGACGCTCTGATGCGGCCCAACCTGGCTGCGTACCCGATCGTCAAGAGGATCAGGATGGACATCTCATGAAGAGGACGGCGGTAGTGCTGGCGCTGGTCGTCGGTCTGCTGGCAGGCTGTGGGGACAAGGTGCTGTGCGCCGACGGTACCAAGCAGCCCAACGAGGGGCGTCAGACGTGCCTCAATCACGGAGGGGTCAAGTACAATGCCCGATGACGAACTCATCCTCGACCACACGTACGAGGACGACGGGGTCCGCACGCTGTGTGCAGCTCGGCATCTAACGGTAAACGGCTTCGAGTTCTGCAACCGGCCGAGCCGGGAGCACGCCAACCCCGGGCCGGAGGCGAACCGTACGCATCTCATCAATACCGTGCTGCACCTGTTCGAGGACGACGGGACCGGGCACTGCTCGTTCACTGTGAACGACACGGACCTGTATCCGGGGGTGGGTAACGACCTGCGTCGCTGCGGGTACCCCGAGGCCGAGCACGCAGGCTTCACGCGCAGGCATCTACCGGTTCGGGTGGCAGACGTGGCCCAGTATGCTCGGGCCCCGATGCCCGAGGATGCGCGGAAGGGCATCACGGTCACGCTCATCGATGCGCCTACGGACCCGCTCGGGACGCTCGCGGTGCTCTGCGGGATGTACGAGGGGAAGGTGCGCCGAGCCAAGAGCGAGGTGACCGACGCGGAGCGCCGCGAGGCGTATGAGGCGATGATGGCGACCGTGCTGTCGGGGCCGCTCGAGGCGGTGCAGTTCACGTTCCTCATCGAGGGCGTGTCGCGAGGCATCACGCATCAGATGGTGCGCAACCGCTTCTCGTTCTTTGCACAGGAATCGCTGCGCTTCGCCGTCGCGGAGGACTGGGCGCAGGAAGTCCCCCTCCCGCCCGCGCTGGCTTGCCTCAAGGATGACGACCCGCGCGTCCGCATCTGGCTCAAGTCGTTGAACGCGGCCGAAGACAGCTACGCCGCGCTCGTGGCGGCAGGCTTGCCTGCGGAGGAAGCGCGGGGGGTGCTCCCGCACGCGATCACGACGCGGCTGTACTGGACAGTGTCGTTGCGGACCCTGATCATGGAGGCCGGGAAGCGCACCTGCACGCAGGCGCAGTTCGACTGGCGTGTGCTGTTCGGCGGGGTCGCGAAGGCGCTGCGCGAGCGGGCCGGAGAACTCCGAGTGAACGTGTATGTACCCGCCGACGCTGAGGTCTGGCCCAGTGACGGTTGGCAGTACGAGCTGTTCGCGGACGCCATCCGACCCGTCTGCTATCAGACCGGGTCGTGCGGCTTCATGGCGAAGTTCGACCGGGGCTGCACCATCCGCTCGCGCGTTGACGCGTTCGCCCGCGAGGGGATCGGCTCGGAGCACTGGGGCCGGATGCAGAAGGACATGCCGCAGGACCCCGAAGACGGTGGAGAACCTCGACCGTGGCGTATCGACCCCGCCGAATGGGCGGCGGACCCGTCAGCAGCACGAGTGACAGGAGAGTAACGATGGCACGAAGCAATCGTCAGCGTCCGAGCGGCGGTCGGCCCCCGGGTCGGCGGGGTCGCGGGGGTACCGGACCCGGCCCGGGGTACCGGACCAGCGGGCGGGGCAGCGGTACGCCGCACAAGAGCAGCAGCAGTGCCACCAACCCGCAGCTCGGCATCGTCTTCGGTATCTTCTTCGGGGTGCCGCTCACGGTGGCGGTGCTGGTCGGGGGATGGCTACTGCACGGATACGGGCTGCTGTGAGGGTCCTCTACCGCATCGGCCAGGCTCGGTGCGTGGTGCGCCGGGTGGGCTGGCGCTGGTGGCTGCACAACAGGATGAGGAGAAGGTAATGGCGTACGTCAAGCAAGACGAGGCTCCCGAGGTGCACTACGTCGTGCACGTGAAGGTCGAGGAGGTCACCAGGAAGGTCAAGAAGCACAGCGGCGGTCCAATGCAGGCCGCGCACGACGAGACCGTCCGCGAGGTCGAGCAACTGATGGTTGTGACGACGAAGGGCAACACGAAAGATGCGGCCCTGGAGAAGGCCAAGGCGCTGCTCGATGTGGAGGGTGTGTCATGATCTACCGTGTAACCCTGCGGGTGGACCAGATGGTCCCGGGTCGGCGGGTGTCGTCGAACACGGCGACCGAGGACAAGGCGCAGTCCGAGGTGCTGGTGGTGGTGTCGGCGCCGAACGTTGACGTGGCCCTGTCGAAGGCGATCGGGCTGGCGAAGGCGGAGCAAGCCGACCGCGACGCACGGGCCCTGATGCCGGGCGAACAGAATCAGCGCAGGCCGTACGCGCATCTAGAAGAAGACGACGAGGTCGAGGGATGAACAAGCAGCAGGCCCTCGAGGCAGTGCTGGCGATGGTCCGGATGTACGAGGAGCCGAACAGCGAACGGCCTCGGGTGCCGCATCTGGAGGCTCTGCGGGAGCTCGGGGCGCACTGCGAACGCGTGGCGCGGATGGTAGCGAGGAACAACGCGGTTCCGTCTTCGCTTATCTGCGAGATGGCTGCGCTGTGTGTGCACCTGCTCCGCGATGAGTACGAGCCGGTCGTGGCTGCGCCCGCCCACCCCGTTCCCCCGCAGGAAGCCGGTACGGCTGAGCGCATCCGTCAGACGCGCGAACGAGGGGAGCGGACCTGATGGCCGCGATGCAGCAGTACACCGTTGAGGTCGAGGTGCGCGTGCGGGTGCTGGCCGACGGGACGGGCTCGGGTGGGTCGCTCGTCGGCGAGTACTCGACCCGCGCGGCGTTTCAGCGGAGCAGTGTGAAGGGCCCCGTGTCCGACATCATCGAGCAAGCCGTCCTCAAGGCCGCGTCGTACTCCCGTGCGCACGCCGCTGCGGTGGACAATAACGAGGCCCGGAGGTTGAAGTGAGCTGGATGTTGTGGTGGCAGATCACCGTGTGGATTGTGCTGGTGACGCTGTGCGGCGTCGTCGTGCGGTCTGCGGAGAAGGGGTCGGGGTCTGGGAAGGGTGAGCGGCATGACCACTGAGCCTGTCCGCCTGCCCCGACACCGGTTCGGCGGGTATACGCTCTCCGATGCCTGCGGTTCAGCCGAGGGTTTCTCCGGTGAGAACGTGTGTATGGAGCCGTACGGACGGGCCGTGCACTACAGCGACGCCGATCACCCGTTCGCGCCGGGGGCCGAGTTCCCGATGGAATGCTCGTGGCACCTCCAAGAAGGGGCCGCGTCGGGCGTCTGCTGTGGCGATCTCGGGTCGCCGGTGCACGAGGCGTCGGCTGTCGATCAGGTCATTTCGGTCGGGCTGGGCTCGGTGGTGCGCGCAGCCTGGCACGCCTCCAAGGCGATCCGCCCGCCCGATGAGGACGCTGACGCCCGAATCAGCGAGGCAACGCTGGACAAATTGGCCGCAGAAGTGCTCGGTGACCAGGGTTTGCCTCGCGCGCGCGCGAGTGCGCCCGTGGGCGAGCGCGCCGGTGCGCACGATCAGGCGCACGCCCGTACGAGCGAGCGCGCGGGCTCGGGTGTGTACGAGAGCGCGTCTGTGGGCGAGCGCACGAGCACGCGCGAGGACGGGATTACCGGGAAGGGGGATGGTTCTGCGGTCGACGGCGGAAGCAGTGTTCGGATGGCCTGGCAGGACGCGGTCGAAGCGCTGGGGTTCTCCGTCGGACAGGTGCTGTCCGGACCGTGGCCGGTACGGAAGTTCATCGTCGGGAACAAGTACGAGTGGCACGACAACGTCGAGGAGCTCCTCCGGTCGCTGGGACAGGTCGGCGAGACCTTCTCGGTGGAGTCCTGGATCGTGCCGGGGACCCTCGAGCGCTGCGTCCTGGTGACGTGGGGCGGATGGTACGGGCTCGGTCTCGAGGCGTTGGCTGACGAGATCGCGGCGGCGTACGACCGTGCGTGACGGCGGCTCTGTCTGGGGCGTACGGGTCGAGGGGTCCGTACGCCCCGCCGCGTCCGGAGAGGACGCGTTCCGGCTCGAGCATCGGTGGTGTGGTCAGGGTCACCGCGCACAGGTCGTGGTGTGGACGTCGGGCGCGTGGGTCACCGTCGGGTTCGGGTCGGCGCTGCGGGCGGATCCGGTGCCGGAGGGGCCACGCCGGGTGCGGTGGTGGCAGGACTGGTCTAGGAGGGGCCGATATCGGGTGTGGTTTGGCCGTAGCGGGCTCAGTATGGGTGTAGGGCGGCCTCGTAGGGGTGGCAGGGTCTAGATGCCGCAGGTTCGGGATAAGGGAGAAGGGGTCGTGGGTGTCGTGGCGGTCATGGAGGGGCCCGCGCTCGTCGTCGTCTGGGCCGACCCGGGGATCACGACCGGGTGGTCGATACACCGGGTGCCGATCCGGGTGCTGGTGTCGCTCGGACAGGTCGGGGCGGTCGGGGTCACGTGGTGGCGTATCGGTCAGTTTCGGTCGGTGTCAACGTCGGCGGCGGTGGACTCGTATCTGTCGTTGTGTCGATCTGTCTGGGAGAAGGCGGCGGAGGAGGACGTCGTGGTGATTGGCTGCGAAGGGTTCTCGCTCGAGATGCTGTCCCGGGACTATGCGTTGCTGGAGCCGGTCCGGTTTCTCGCGGTCTTGCAGGATCGTCTGCGGGAGACGGGGGTCCGGGTGGAGGTACAGATGCCGGGGGAACGGAAGGTGGTCACTGATGAGCGGTTGAAGCTGTGGGGGCTGTGGCTCCCCGGGCTGGGTCACGGCACGGACGCGCAACGCCACGGTCTCGTGTACCTGCGCAAGTTCGCCGGTTCTCGAGAGGTGCAGAAGCGGGCGGGGTGGGCCGGGTAGTGCGTCTAGAACCCTCGCCACCCCGGCCAACCCTGGGGGAAAAATAGTTGCCTCGTGCGTGCTAGTGCGCGCACGCGAGCGCGAGGGGACGATTTGGCTGGAGGGTGCGGCGGCCTCGCATTTCTAGAAGGATACAAAGCTTGGTACGAAAGTTGCGAGAATCCTCTGTTTAACAACATCGTCTTCAATCAGAGAGAAGAGAGAACACACACACATGAGAGATTGGTAGTTAAGAGGTACCTAGGCCGTACGTGTTATGGTTATAGGCATGGGTTACCGCAAGGTCTATCTGACCAAAGAAGAAGAGGCGCAATTGCAGTTCGTCCAGGACTGTCGCGTCGAGAATGGCGAGCCGCGTTCGGCGTACAATGCCATTCTCAAAGAAGGCTTCGGGATGCTGTTCGATCAGTACCGGGATCGGTACTCCCCGCATATGTCCCGGGCTGATTACGAAGGCCAACGTTTTCCGATGACCACCTCTCGTTTCCATGCACCAGCCAAGACGGCGGCCGAGAAGGGAGAGCTAGACGAGGAAGGTCGACTCAAACGAAAGGCAGTTCGAGCCGAGCGCAGGCGCAAGAGGCGTACGCTGTAACGGCCTGAGTGATCTCAACGAAATCTTTTCACGATCGATCGTAGGCAGGTGCTTATCATCATGAAGTCAAGCGAATTTGGTGGGGACGACGGGTCGATTCAGCCGGACCCGCATCCGCTGTCATCGGTGGAACAGGCAAGGCTCGATCGCATGCTGGACCCGGCGGACGCGAGCGATACGGTGGACGAAGCGCGACGGCGGGGTCAGCAGAAGGGCGGGCGGTCCTCGCAGCGCACGTCGTCGTGAGCCTGGGTCGCGGGTTCACGCGGAAGGACTTCGAGGGCGACAAGAAGCGCTATCAGGAAGAGCTGGCGTCGTTGCTCGCGCAGGGGTTGGCGGAGGGTCATCCGCTCGTAGAGCGTGCGCGCAGGCGCATCGAGACGGTGGACCGGGTGCTGACCGATCCACGGTACGGTCTTGTGGAGGACTCCGATGGATAACTCGTTAGAGAACGAACCGCCCTCGGAAGACCCGGGGTTGCTGGCTCTCGGGGGTGCCACGTTCCTCATGCTGGCGGTGGTGTTCGGAGCGCTGGCGCTGTGGTTGTGCGCGTAGTCATTGCGGCTGCGGTGGCGGTGGCGGTGGGCGGGGTGGTGGTCGAGGTTCGGGCGCTGTCTGTTCCGCCGCCTCCGCCGGTTGTCTGGTATCAGCAGCCGGGACCCTATGGGTGTGCGGATCTGCCGCTGGTCTGGAGGAGACATATACCGGAGTGTCGTCCGGTAAGCTGAGCGCATGGCAAGAGGATGGAAGCCCACAAACGTAGACGGCGGTGGGGCCTCGTCGACTCCGGCAGAGGCTCCATCCCCCCGTCCGGCCCGCAGGCGACGCCGCCCGCATACGGTCGCCAAGGAGGAAGCCGAGCTGTACCCGCACGTCGTGCAGGCGATAGCAGACAGCCCGCGCGCAGGTACGGGTGTGAAGCCCGAGCCAGGAGTGCACGGCACGTCTAGATATCAGACGAAGGTGGCGCTTGGGCAGCGGTGGTCCGAGATCGTGCGTAACGTCAAGGAAGGCGAGTACACGTGGGCGGAGTTCTGCGAGGGTCTGGATGACCAGGAGCTGGCGCGCGGCCAACTGCGGGCCAAGGATGGCTCGTTCACCGGTCGTCCACCTACCTTCGTTCCTCGGGAGTTTCTGCTGGCCTGTCAGCGGGATCAGAAGCGCCGGTTTGAGGAGATCTTCGGTAGCGAGGTCATCGGGATCGCCAAGCAGTATGTCGAGCTGGCGAAGGATAGCAACATCCCGGTCAAGGACCGGGCCAAGATGATGCAGTACGCCATGGAGCGCATCTTCGGCGGCATCCCGAAGGACATCCGGGTGTCGCAGGAGCAGCCGTGGGAGCAGATGATCGTCAACGTCACGAGTGATGGTGATGACGGAATGGCCGAGCACCGGGCCCGCCGGTATTCGGGGTATCAGGAACGACAAGGCGGAGGGACAGACAATGGAGACTGAGGCCAGCGCGCCGGTCGTCACGGAGACGCGGTACGTGGACACGCACCTCGAGCGCGCGGTGGACACGGCGTTCGCGAAGGTGCGGAACGCCACCCACTACGACGACGAGCAGCAGGCCAAGGCCGAGCTGACGACCTACCTGATGGCGCACTACGTGCGCCGGTAAGGGTGACCGGAGGAGGGCCTCGCCTTGTGCGGGGCTCTTTCCATTGAGACGATAGGGGTTCATCGAATGAGGGAGATCGGCATGAAGGTTCGAATAGCAGTCGCGAGCGCGCTGCTGATGCTGGGTGGCGCCGTCGCGGTGCACGCGATCAATGCGCAGCCTGCCGACGCGGCCAGCGCGTATCCGAGTGGGCTGTCGTGGCAGAGCGGCGGGTACTTCGACAACACCAAGGCCAGCGTGTCACTGTTCGCCACCGACCGAGGACGCGCGGTTGACCTGGCCGAGACGTTCACCGACCCGGTCAACGTGACGGACATGTGGTGGGCCGAGGACGCCTACGGGTCCAAGAGCGTCGTGGACAACGGCGGGAAGATCGTGCTGTCGGTGCCGCTGTGGGCCAGCAATCAGACGGTCAACACGGACACCCGGTCCATGTTCACCACGCTGGGCACGAACATCAAGAACGCGGGGCTGGCGGGTAAGGTCATCATCCGGCTGGGCTGGGAGATGAACATCGACTTTGGCAACTGGTCGGTGACGTCGGCCAACCGGGCACAGTGGGTGCTCGACTTCCGCCGGGCGGCGGCCATCCTGCGCAGCGCAACCGGCGCTAACGCACAGATCGTGTTCAACCCGAACGAGGGCGCATCGCAGTCGGGTCGGCTGGCGGACATCGGCACACTGGCGAACGACCTGGCTGGCCCGTACACGCTGAGCGGTGTCACCTACCCCACGGCCTACGACATCCTCGGGATCGATTGGTACAACTGGGATGCCAGCATGAACACGGTCGCGGGCTGGACGGCCAAGTACAACGAGACGTACGGCATGAAGTACTGGGAAGACCGGGCGATCGCGCTGGGCAAGGGCTTCAGCGTGCCGGAGTGGGGCGGAACGGGGACGAACGGGGCCAGCGACAACGTCGTGTACGTGCAGCAGATGGTCAAGGAGTTCGCGCGCATCTCCACGGTGGTCCCGTTCTTCGAGTCGTACTTCAACGAGCCGGGCTCGTGGTGGCTGGGCACCATCACGCGGTACAGCTCGGGCGGGGTCACGCGCGCAGCCCAGCTTCCGGCCGCCGGAGTCGCCTACAAGAACGCGCTCGCTGGGGTCGTCCCGCCGACACCGACGGTCAGCCCCACGCCTTCGGCCACGCCGAGTCCGACGCCCTCCGCCAGTCAGGGGTGCTGACCATGCTTCGAAGCGCAGCGTTCTCCGAGCCCGCCTACCCGAAGCGCAAGGCGATGTGGCCCTGGGTTGTCGGGGCCCTGGTCGCCGTTGTGCTCGGTCTATGCTCGCTGGGGGTATACGCCCTGGGGAGCGCGGCCCCGAGCGGCTCAGCGTCGGCCACAGCCCCGACCACGTACGGCGTATCGCCGTCTTCGCAGGGCCTCGTGCCGCATCCGGGCGTGCGACCCAGCATTAAGGGCGATGACCTCGTGCACGTCGGCGAGGACGTGGCCGCCGGGACGTACCGCGCGGCAACGCCGGTGCTCGAGGGCCAGTCGTGCTACTGGCTGAAGAGCTCGGATGCCGAGGGGTCGCACATCATCGAGAACGGGCTCCCGGCGGGCGGTCGGCCGCAGGTCACGCTCAAGAAAGGCCAGTGGTTCACGTCGCGTGACTGTCCGGACTGGCTCGCGCAATAGCCCTCCCGACCCCCGCTCCTCCGCAGTAGGATGGAGGGCATGGCCAACAGCATCAAGTGCCCTCGGATGTACAAGGCGCTCAAGCGCAAGGGCTACAGCACCGCCAAGGCAGCAAAGATCAGCAACGGGCTGCGTCGCAAACGCGGCCACTGCTAGGCTCTCGACCCCGCCGGACCTGTTAGCGGTCCACTCGCGAAGGCTACGACGCGGGCGGGGTCGAGCTCTGGAGAGGCGAGGGGATGAAGATACAGCAGGGGTCCTGGGATCACATCATCGAATGGGCGATGCGGTTCCCGCACGTCGAGGTGTGCGGGATGGTCGCCAGCACCGGGCGCGTGATCCCGATGCGTAACGAGAGTGCGATGCCGACCAGCCAGTATCAATGGGGCGTGCAGGAGATGCGCGAGCAGTTCTCCGAGATGGACCGACGCGGCGAGGAGCCGATCGCCTTCTATCACAGCCACCCCAACGGGAAGCCGGACCCGAGCGAGGTCGACATGGTCGGAGCGCTGAACGCAGGCATGGTCTACCTGATCGCCTACCAGGGCGAGGCGGGGTGGACGCTCAGTGCGTGGCTGTGCCTGGAGCCCGGCATCCTCGTCGGTGAGCCGCTGGACGTGGTCCCGTGAGCCCGCGTGCGCGGGAGGCCATGTTCTGGGTGGCCTTCCTGATCGTGTTGGCTGCTGCCTATACGCTCGGATGGAGTGCTACGCGATGAGGTGTCGGTGCGGTCGGGCGCTGGACAAGCGCGGGAAGACGTGCTGCGCGATGTGCTGGATTGGCTACGGCCCCGGCTGTCACTCGCGGGTGTGCCGCCGGAGGTCACAGTGAAGACGGTCGTCCTGAGCAAGGACAAGATGTGGGGTGAGCTGAACTACCGGCCGAACCCGGCTCAGGTGAAGCTGCATCGGTCGCGGGCCCGGCACCGGGTCAACTGCGCGGGCCGCCGGACGGGCAAGAGCTACAGCGGCGGTCGGGAGTGCATGCCGTGGGCTCTCGAGGCGCGGCTGGCCAAGCCTATCCTTGATGACCTGGGGATCCGCGCGGAGTACTGGATCGTCGGCCCGAACTACACGGACAGCGAGAAGGAGTTCCGCGTCTTCTACAACGACTGTCGGCGGAAGGGGATGCCGTTCGACAAGCCGGGGACGTACTACGACCCCAAAGGCAACATGAGCGTCAGCCTGTGGGAGGGTGCGTTCATCCTGCACGCCAAGAGCGGAGCGCACCCCGAGAGTCTGGTCGGCGAGGGCCTGCACGGTGTCATCATGAGCGAGGCGGCCAAGCTCCGCGAGTCGGTGTGGCAGCGGTTCATCCGGCCCACCCTCGCGGACTTCGTGGGGGAGAGCGTCTGGAACACCACCCCCGAGGGCAAGAATTGGTTCTACGACATCTTCATGGCAGGGCAGGGCCTCGATCCTGAGTGGCAGAGCTGGCGGCATCCGAGCTGGGTCAACAACCACGTCTTCCGCAAGCACACGACGCAGCAAGACGTCAACACCATGAAGGAGATCCTGCAACGCAGCGACCACAGCCCCGAGGAACTGGTCGCGCTGAACGTCGATCCTGAGATCATAGCGATGGCCCGGGACCTCACGCCTGAGAGCTTCGCACAGGAAGTCGAGGCCAGCTTCAGCGAGCACGTCGGGCGGGTGTTCAAGGACTGGGATCCGGACTACCACATCGCTGATCTGCCGTACAACCCACAGTGGCCGCTATACGTGGCGACCGACTACGGGTACACCGATCCGAACGTGGCGCTGTTCATTCAGCCGGGACCGTTCGGAGACATCAACGTCATCGCGGAGTACTATCGCACGCACCGGACGGACGAGGAGTTTGCCGACGACGTACTCAAGGACGCGCGCCTGAGTCGTCTGCTGACGTATGCGAAGGGCCTCTACCCTGAGCCCGCCGACCCGGGTGCCACGGAGACACTCCGGAAGCGCTGGCGCATCCCGGTGCTCGGCGGGACGGGTGGCGAGCTCAAGCCCCGTCTCAAGGGCATCATGAACAAGCTCAAGTTCAAGAACCCGCATCTGCCCTGGGGCCACGACGAGCGCGTGCCGTGGCTGCGGTTCGACCGCACCTGCGTCATGAGCCGGTACGAGATGGACGCGTACAAGTGGCCGGACAAGAAGAAGTCGGTGAGCAAGGAGGGGCCCGAGCACCCGGAAGACAAGGACAACCACGTGCCCGAGGCGCTCGGCCGCTTCTTCGCGGGCCACGGGCTCAGTGACCACAGTGATGTCATCATCGGTAACGCCTACGGGCGCACGGTTCCTGGTCGGCGCCGTCGGCGGGCCAGCCGGTAAGATGCAGGCCAGCTAGCAAGGGAGAGCCATGACAGACCCCATCAAGTACCCCGCTTTCGGGCCGTACAGCAACGTGCAGCGCTGGTCGGAGATGCCGAGCTGGGTTCCGGCCGCCCACCAGGCGCGTATCGGCAGCTATGCCGTCTACGAACAGATCTACTGGAGCCACGTCGCCACCACGTACAAGGTGATGAACCGTGGGCTGGACCAGGCAGACGAGCCGCTGTACGTGCCGTCGAGTCGCATCATTGTGAACACGCTCAACCGGTACATCGGTCCGGGGCTGCGCGCGGAGCCCGACCCCGAAACCGGGACGCCCGAGCAGCAGCTCCTCGCCACACAGGCGTTCGCGAGCCTGTTCGCCCGCGAGCGGTTCGACAGTCGGTACGCGGCGGCGAAGCGGGACGGTCTCATCAAAGCGGACTGGGGCTGGCACCTGATGGCCAACCCGCTCAAGCCCGAGGGGACGAAGATCAGCCTGGTGCCGTTCAAGCCGGAGAACTACTTCCCGGCTTTCGAGGACGAGGTCATCGACGGCGGCGACCCGGACAAGATCGCGCAGGTACGCCTCGCGGAGCTCGTGCAGGTCGGCGACGAGACCTTCGTGCGCGTGCAGCTCTACGACCGGACCGTTGACGAAGCCGGGACCATCTACAGCTCGCTGACGATGTGGAAGCCGGAGGAGTGGCACCTCTGGCGCTTCGACGACGACAAGAAGGCGCCACAGCAGACCCTCATCCCTCCCACCCCCCTCCCTCCGCAGATCACGGCCTTTCCGGTGTATCACATTCCGCATAACCAGCCGATCGGTGAGCCGTTCGGGAGCTCGGTCATGCGGGGCCTCGAGACCCTCCAGTCGGCCATGAACCAGGGGCACACCGACGAGGATCTAGCGTTGGCCCTGATGGGCCTCGGCGTGTACGCCACGGATGCCGCCGGGAACCCGACCACGCCCGACGGACAGGCGACCGATTGGCTGCTCTACCCTGGTGTCGTGCTCCAGAACTCCAAGGGCCTGCGTCGGGTTGAGGGCATCACTTCGGTCCAGCCCTACAGCGAACACTTCGCGCGTCTGGAGGGCTACATGGCTGATGCGACGGGGGCCACAGACGCGGCGCGCGGACGTCTCGAGGTGCAGGAGGCCGAAAGCGGCGTGGCCTTGCAGCTCCGGCTCGGCCCGACGCTGGCGCTGGCGGAGATAGAGGACAAGGTCATCCTCGACGTGCATCGCCAGCTCTTCTACGACCTGGTCCAGATGTGGTTCCCGACCTTCGAGGGGCTGAACGTCACCGATGTCACGATGCTCCCGCTGCTCGGGGAGAAGCTCCCGGTGAACCGGGCGGCCGAGGCTGCGCTCGTTGAGGGGTTGGTGTTGGGTGGCATCCTGAGTGCGGCCAGCGCACGCAACTACCTCATCAAGAGGGGCTTCAGCGGCATGTTCGACGGGTCTGAGGGAGACCTGATCCTGGCCGAGAAGATGGCCGTTGCGGCGGCCGAGGCAGGCGACACCACCCTCGGCGATCGGGCGGCCACCGAGACGGGTACGACCGGTGCCTAACACCCCGGAGCAGGAGGCCGCGTTCGTGGTGCTGCGCTCGGCCATCGAGGGCGTGCTCCGGGCCAACGACAAGAACAACGTGATGGGAGAGTACTTCCCGACCGAGTTCATTGTGGTCACCAGTCATACCGGGTACGACAAGGCCGAGCAGGAAGGCACGACGATGGTCAACATCATCTTCGATGGCAACGACGTGCCCCTGCACCGGGCGATGGGGCTGGTGGAGTGGGCTCGCAACTGGATGCGGACATACGATGAAGCTGAATGACGGTCGGTGCCGCAATCCTGCGCCCCACCCTGCGCACGAGTGGGACTGGCGCATCGCTGCGTTCGTCTGTAAGGGGGTGAACCATGGCGCAACGCCAGCCGAAGCCCAATCAGCCGCTCCTCGACGTGCTCGCCGTCTACGGGCTCGCCGCATCTGAGCTCGATGACATTCTCAAGGACGGGGCAGACGAGATCGAGCGCCTGCTCCCGAAGTTGCTCGAGAAGAGCTCCGGCAAGACGAAGGCAGCCCAGCTTCTGCTCGTGCGGCGCGAGGTTAAGGCCTTGCAATCGGCTCTGTGGGGCGAGCTGGGGCGCGTCGTGCGTACGGGGGTAGAGGCGGCGGCCACCAAGGCGTACGACAACGCCCTGTCGGTTCTGACGGCCTCCCTGCGCTCGCGGGGAGTAGATACCACGGACATCGAGGCGGGGTACCTGCAACAGGCCAAGGCCGGGATCGCAGCAGTGCTGGCCCGTTCGGCGAACGGTGTGCCGCTTAGTCGCGCGGTCTACCGCTCGCAGGCGCTGGCAACGGGACAGGTTGACCGCATGGTGAATCGTGGGCTGCTGCTGGGCAACAACGCCAAGGCCATCGCGAAGAGCGTGGAGAAGCTCATCAACCCCCGGGTCGCGGGCGGGGTCAGCTATGCCGCGCATCGGCTGGCCCGTACGGAGATTAACGCGGCCTACCAGACCGCGCAGGAGAAGCGATACGAAGGAGAGCCGTGGACCCGGGGCATGACGTGGAACCTGAGTCGCAGCCACCCCAAGACCGATGTGTGCAATGTGAACGCCTCACAAGACCTCTACGGGCTGGGGCCCGGCGGGTATCCGCTGGGATCGCGCCCGAACAGTCATCCGAACTGCCTGTGCTACCAGACGCCCCTAGAGGAGAGCGAGGAGGCGTTCATTGAGAAGATGGTCAATGGCGATTACGACGACTATCTCGATGAAGAGCTGGGCCTGACGCCGAAGCAGGTCGGCGAGGCGAAGCCGCAGCCTGCCCAGGATGTCAACACAGCCAAGGCTTTCGACCGCCGGACGGCCAAGGCCGCGAAGGAACAGGGGGCCCTCGATGCCGCGCCGCTGGGGTTGGAGCGTCGGCCGCGCCCGGTCGTGTTCACGCGGGAGATGGCCCGCGCGGTCAACGCGTACACCGGTCGGTGGTTCAGTGAGATCAACAGGTTTCTGCGGGGCCAGCCCACCCAGGAGCACGATCGAGACATGATCGAGCGGCATATCGAAAACATGGACCCGGCGTTCGGGCATTCGAAGCTGACGCGGGAGGTGCTGGTCTATCGCGGGGTCGTCAATGCGCACACCATGTTCGGCGACCGGATGCTCGGGGACCTGGCAGGGATGGAGTGGCGCGAGGAGGCGTACGTGTCTACGACCGCCCTCGAGCGGCGTACGCGCACATTCCTGGGTCAGGGTGGTAACGGGAGCGTGCTGATGCGCATCCTGGTCCCGAAGGGTACCGGGGCCATTGAAGGCTCGCCGTTCAACGCCGAGGCGGAGGTGCTACTGCGTCGCGGGCTGCGCCTCAGAGTGGTGCGCGATAATGGGGTGTCGCCCGACGGGGTGCGGCACATCGATGTGGAGGTTATTCGTGGGTAAGAAGATGGCGGAAAGGCAGGCTGGCAACTACACCCCGCCCATCCTGCGGGAGCCGCGCACGCGTAGGCCCATTCCGAAGTGGAGATACGAGCCGGTGAAGGAGCAGGCCGATGACAGCGGTAGCTAGGCTGGACATCACGATCCCGCAGGGCGGAACGTACCGGCTGGTGGTCAACGTGGTCGGTGGTCCCGCAGACCTGACTGACTACGTCGGGGCGATGCAGATCCGCAAGTACAAGGACGCGCCGGACGCACTGGCGACGGTGGACCCGGGGGACATCGTGGTCGACGCGGATAACCGGCAGGTTGTCGTCACCATTCCCAGTGTCGATACCGGCACGTACGACTTCGACGCGGGGGTATACGACGTTCTCCTCATGGGAACGGCGAACGACGATTGGCGCATCGTCGAAGGCAATGTCCGTATCAGCGGTTCAGTGACAAGGGAGCCCTAATGGCTATCACCGCCAGCGATATTCTGTTCAAGTTCAGCGTCAGTGCGGCGGCGGGCGACACCACCGCCGGGACCGCAGCCACCAGCCTCGGAGACCAGGTCAGTACGACCCAGATCACCGACGCCACTGTGGACAACCTGTTCGACACGGTCAGTGGCGCGGAGGCGGCGGCCGGAACCACCGAGTACCGCTGTTTCTTCGTGCACAACAACCACGCCAGCCTCACGCTGATCGGGGCCAGCATTACCATCCAGAGCCAGACCTCCGGCGGCGGGGACATCACGATCGCCCTCGACAACATCGCGCCGACGGCGAAGGGCAGCGGCTCCGCGCAGGCAGCCAACATCGCCAGCGAGACGTCGACCCCGTCCGGCGTTGGCACCTTCGGGGCGGGCCCGCTGAGCATCGGGGACATCGCCGCAGGTCAGGTCAAGGGGATCTGGGTCAAGCGCATCGTGACGGCGGGGGCCAGCGCGCTCAACCCCGACGGGGTCGTGCTCCGCGTCTCCGGCGACACCCTCCCCTGACCCGTCCTTCCGCAGAGAGGCGATCGCAGTGACCATCAGTCAAGTTGCATCGACGGGCGTAACCACTACGACCGCCGCTCGGGGGACCACGACCAATAGCTGTGCGTACGTCGGGGTGGCCGCCGGACGTATGGCGGTATTGACCGCAGCCTGTAAGCCGAGCACGGGCACGTTTACTGACCCCACAGGCTGGATACCGATTACGAATGCGACGGGCGGTACGGGCACGAACGCGGCCGACACCGGGCTCAGCCGCATCGCCAAGTGGTATCGGGTGCTGGACGGCACAGAGACGGGCAGCGTGTCGGTCGTCAGTACCGGCGGAGTCACGACGGCGGTGATGGACGTCTACTCCGGCACGGTCGGCGCGTGGGCGGTGCCGGTGAGCGTGGTCGGCTCCGACGCGACACACGGGACGAACGCGAGCGCAGCCTGCGGGGCGTGGGCCACCGTGACAGCGGTCGGTGACATGATCCACTGTGGGTATGCGACGGACACCGATGACACGGGGGCCATCACCAGCCCCACCATCACGCAGACCAGCGTTACGTTCGGCACGGTCACTGCGCGCAGTCGCTTCGGCAACAGCGACGGCAACGACAATACCGTCTTCACGTGGGACGCGCTTATCAGTACCGGCGCCAACACGAACGCGCCGACGCTCGGATTGACATGGGCGGCTTCGAGCTGCGGTGCGGTGGCCGCGTTGCGCCTGCGGGAGGCGACGGCAGGGTCGGCGATGAGCACCCTGACCGATAACTTCGACGACAACAGCATCAACGGGACGCTGTGGGCCGGTAACTACGGCACGGTCGCGGAAACCGGTGCCGTCGCGCACATCGCGTGCAGTACCGGCTTCAGCGCCTATCAGAGCGCCAGCGTGTGGAAGTTCGACAGCTTCTTCTGCAAGCTCACGCCGCCCGCCCTCGCGAGCGCGACCGTGAGTTGCTACGCACAGGCGTTGGTGCAGAGCCCGTCGGTGGCGTCGGGTACTGATGTGGGCTTCTACATCGACGTCTTCGCCAACCAGATCTACTTCGTGAGCCGGGTCTCGTTCTTCGATGCCAGCGCTACGCCGATCACTTACGACAGCACGAACCACAAGTGGGTGCGGATGCGCATCAGTGGGGCCAACCTTCTGTTCGATACCAGCGCCGACGGAAGTACCTGGACCAATCGGCGCACCATAGCGACGCCTGCGTGGCTGCTGGCGACGCAGGATATGGACGTCAACTTCGAGACGAACCGCAACAATGGCACGAACAACTTCTACGACGTCGACAACTTCAACGTTGCGCCGACGACCACCATTACCGATGACATGGACCTACGCTGGCAGGTCCGCAATGTCATCACGGACGATAGCGATCTACGCTGGCAGGTTCGGAACATCATCACGGACGACAGTGATCTTCGCTGGGCGGTGCGCAGTGTGATCACCGATGATGCTGACTTCCGGTGGGCGGTGCGGTCGAGCCTGACTGACGACCTAGACCTCCGCTGGGTGGTTCGTCATCTGGTGACCGATGACGCTGACCTGCGCTGGCAAGTGCGGAACATCATCTCGGATGACAACGACCTCAGATGGGCTGTCCGCTCGATCATTACCGATGATGCCGACCTGCGTTGGGCCATTCGTTCGTCACTGACCGATACCTGTGACCTGCGCTGGGCCGTCCGATCCATCGTGACCGATGACAACGATCTTCGGTGGGCGGTCAGGTCGATCATCACCGATGACAATGATTTGCGATGGGCTGTGCGCAGCTCGTTGTCGGATGACATCGATCTACGCTGGCAGGTGCGCAACCTGGCCACCAAAGATCTCGATGTCCGCTGGCAGGTGCGGGTCCTGGTTTCGGACGATAACGACCTGCGGTGGGCCGTTCGAGCCGTGGTCACTGACAATGCCGATCTTCGCTGGGTGGTTCGGGCGCTGGTCACTGACGAACTTGACGTGCGCTGGGTGGTGGATGCCGCGCCGGGGGTCGTGACCGACGCGCTAGACCTGCGCTGGGCGGTTCGGGCCGAGGTAGCTGGCAGCCTTACCAGCGTCTGGGCAGTGCGAGGGGTGGTGCTGGGCAGCCTGAGCGCTGTCTGGGCCGTTAGAAGCGCGCTGAGTACCGATAGCGCACTGCTCTGGCGCGTGCGCCAGCTCGCCGCTCGGCCGGTAGACCTTCGATGGCGCGTGCTCTCGAGTGACGCTCCACCACCCCCGCTCCCCGCAGACACGACGTGGGGCGGCTACGACACGGTCGTCGTCGTGCTGGCCCCCGATGTGGTGTTCTCCGGAGGTTATGCGGACGACGTCGTAACGGCCGTATTGTCTGACTAGCGCAGCCCCTAGTTATGCGCCTACCCTGGAAGGTTTAGCCACTCACCGGCGCGCTCAGGTATGCTGCGTCCAGCGACGGCACAGAGCGGCCAGCTATCCGGGCACAGAGTGGCCCACATTCCGAAGGAGAACAGACCGCAATGACGAAGACCATGATTGACCAGCAGGGCTCTCCCGACGAGCAGCCGAACCTCGGAGCGCTTCTCGCACCGCTGTTTACGTGGCGGGGCAAGGGCGTCTTCCCGGTGTTCGGTGCCGAAGGTGACGACGACGGAGACGACGACACCGGCAGTGCCGATGACGACGGAGACGGAGACGACACCGGGGACGCGACGGGGGACAACGGCTCGGCCACGGTGAGCCAGGCCGACTACGACAAGCTTCTGGCACGACTGAAGGCCAGCGACAAGAACAACTCGGCCATTCAGAAGAAGCTCAAGGACATCGAGGACGGCAAGAAAGACGAGCTGACGAAGGCGACAGAGCGCGTCACGGAGCTCGAGCAGGCGCAAGCGGCCTCCGCCAAGGAGATTGCCGACCTGCGTCTCCACAACGCTTTCCTCACGGCCAACACGGATATCACGTGGCACGACCCCGGCGACGCCCTCGCGCTCGCCGAGCGTAAGGGCTACCTCACCGAGGTGGTCAGCGAAGACGGCGCGGTCGACAGCAAGAAGCTCGAGGCCAAGCTCAAGGAGTTGGCGAAGGCCAGCCCGCATCTCGTCAAGACGGACAAGGCGGACTCCTCCGGTACGGGTACCACCGCCGTGCCGACGGGTAGCAACGTCGGCGGCAAGGGCAAGAAGACAGACAAGGGTCCGGACCTGAGCCGGTACTCACACATCCTCAATCGATAGGAGGGCAGATGGCTCGCATTGACAAGTATGAGCCGCTGACCGGCGGTTTCCGCGCGATCCTGAATGCCGACTGGCTCGACGCCGACATCAACAAGATCGTTGGTGTGTCGCTGAACTCCAGTGGCAAGGTCGTCAAGGGCACGGCGGGCCAGAGCGGCTTCGTGGGTGTCGTGCTGCTGACCACGAAGCGCTACGCGGGCGACGTGGTCGACGTCATGCAGGACGGCGAGGTCACCGAGCTCACCGGCCTCGCGGCAGGCACGCAGTACTACATGCCCACCTCCGGTGACGGGGTGCTCAGCACTCCGAACACCACGGCGAAGGTTGGGTGGACGGTCGAGGCAACTCGCATGGTCGTCCGCTGCAACGTCACCGGCGACGTTATCGGGACGGCGTAACATGACGATCCTGAACCTGCCGACGCGGGAGCGGCTCTTCCTCCCGGGCTCCATGGTCGACCCGGCTCGCAAGGTGCGCGGTGCGATCAACCTGCTGATGGACCCCGGCTTCCGCCGGGAACTCGGCCTAGACGCCACCCCCTTCGGTGCGACGAACCCCACGGGTTTCCACACCGAGGGCGACGTCATCACCCAGACCATCGATGCCATCGACACGAACCTGCTGTGGCAGGAATTCACGGCGGTGCTCGCTCGTCTGAACGCTGCGCGCCAGCCGCTGGTGGACCTGCTGACCTACACTGTGCCGCGCCCCGTCGAGCGGGTGCCGCAGGCGGGTAGCTCGGCCAACTTCGAGAAGGCTTCGGAGTTCGGTGTCCCGGTCGCCGTCCGGACGGCCGTGAGCTACTTCAACCTCGGCTTCGCGTTCGACTGGTATGACACCGGCGCGCGGTACACGTGGAAGTTCCTCGCGGAGGCCGACGCTGCGCAGGTGCGCTCGGTGTTCGACACCGTGATCGAGGCGGACAACCGGCTCGTCTTCACGGAGGTCATGCGGACGCTGTACCGCAACACCAACCGTATCGCCGAGATCAGCGACACCAACTACAACGTCTATACCTTCTACAACAACGACGGCACGGTGCCCCCGCCGTACTCCACGAACACGTTCCTGGGTACGCATCAGCACTTCGTGACCAGCGGCGCGGCCACCATCACCAGTGGTGACCTCGACGAGGCCCAGGATGACCTGAACTCGCACGGGTACGGTGTCACCAATGGATACACGATGATCCATCTGGTGAACAAGCAGGAGTCGACCACCATCCGCACGTTCAAGAGCGTGCAGAACGGCGGAACGGCGCGCTGGGACTTCATCCCCGCGCAGGGCACGCCGAACTTCCTGCTTCCGGCGACGTTCATCGTGAACACCTCCGGCGGTGGTGCGCAGCCCGCTGACACCTACCGGGGCTTCAAGGTGCTCGGCAAGTACGGCGACGCACTGATCCTGGAAAACGACTACTTCCCGGCGGGATACGTCGTCACCTCGGTCACCGGCGGCGCCGAGAACATCCAGAACCCGATCGGCATCCGGGAGCACGCGCGCCCGGAGCTGCGGGGCCTCCGGCTCGTCAAGAGCCGTCAGGACGACTACCCGCTCCAGGACTCGTACTGGCAGCGTGGCTTCGGCACCGGGGTCCGGCACCGGGGCGCGACGTACGTGATGCAGATCACCGCGTCCGGCTCGTACACCGTTCCGGCCGTCTACGCCTAACCGATCCGGAGGGCGGGGTACAGGAGCCGGAGCGGTCCCGGTCTTCCTCCCCGCCCTCCCCTCCGCAGGAAGAGAGGCTTGTCATGGCACGACAGATCGACTGGACGAAGCCCCTGTCCGATGAGGATCGGACGTGGGCAGAGCAGCGCCTGGACATGGCTGCTGGCAACGGTATGACCATCGGACAGCGCATCGAGGAGAACGACCTCGAGCACGGCAAGGCAGCCAAGGACGCCAAGAAGTCCCGCGCTGAGCGGATGGCGGACCTGCGCACGATCATCGCTGATGCGACGAACGAGCTGGCCCGCCTCGAGCAGGAACAGATCGACGAGGACAACCGCAACGTAGCCCTTAGCGGTGACTTCTCCACCGGCGGCACCATCGTGGACAACACGCCGGTGAACGGCGAGAAGCCCGAGGGTGCCAGCACAGCGGTCGAAACATACGAGGACAAGCGCTGGACGGTGTCGGCCTTGCAGACCGAGATCGACAAGCGCAACGAGGAGCGGGCTGAGGCCAGCCTGCCGCCCCTCAACCGCACCGGTACCAAGAGCGAGCTCGTGGAGCGTCTGATGGAAGACGACCGCGAGATCGCTGCGGACAGCCAGGAGTAAGCCATGGCTTCGCCGGAGGACATCCTCGAACTGCGCGGGCTCGTCGCCGAGCCCGATGACGAGAACGGATGGTCGGACGTCAAGCTCGGTCTCTATCTCGACGAAGCCACCACTGTGAACGCAGCGGCTAGTCAGGTGTGGTCGGTCAAGGCGGCGGACTTCGCCGGACTGGTCGATGTCAGCGAGAGCGGTTCTTCCCGCAAGCTCGGCGACCTGTTCAAGAATGCTAAGGAGATGGCGGGATACTTCAAGGGTCTCGACAGCAGCGATGTTGCCGTGGTCGTTGATGTGCCCGTCGTCTCCCGCATTCGCCGGGGCTTCTCGTGAGCATCGCGGCGCTCGAGCTCCGGGCGCAGCGGGCGAACACGCTGGCCTTCATTCGGGCCGACAGCCTCAGCGTTGTCCTGGAGCGGTCGGCCCGAACGAGCGACGGGGCGGGTGGCACTATCACGGGTACGCCTGCCCCGTTGCCTGCCCAGACCATGCGACTGATCCCGCTGCGCGACGTCGGCAGTGTGCAGCGGACGACCGCCGACGGTCAGGACGTGGAGCCCACGTATGCCCTGCTCGGCGTGTACAGCGCCGACATGGAGCGGTGGGATACCTTCACGATTGACGGCAAGACCTACGAGGTGGTCTTCGTCAACCAGAGCAGGCAGTACGAGACAAAGGGGGAGGTGTTCTACCGTGGCTAGTGGCTTTACGTGGGACACCTCGAAGTTCAAGAGCGTGAAGCACATGGAGGACAAGCTCCAGCGCGCGCTCTACGGGGTCGTCAAGTACTGGGACGGGCCAGTCGAGCGGTACATGAAGCACAATGCACCGTGGACCGACCGCACCACGAACGCACGCAACGGCCTGACGGCGGTAGCCCAGAAGAGCGGGAGCACGATCGCGGCTAGCAACTTCGCCATCGTGCTGAGCCACTCGGTGGACTACGGCATCTATCTCGAAGACGAGCAGTACAAGAGTGCGCGTCCGATCATCATGCCGACGATCAAGATCTATGCGCCGAAGGTCATGGCGACGCTCACGAAGATCCTCGACAGGCTCGGGTGATCCCATGCGAGCGACGATGCACAACTTGCTCATTGCACAGAGCTCTCTGACGGCGATCGTGCCTGCGGCCCGGTTCTACCAAGCAGGCGCGGTCGTCGACAATCCGCCGAAGCCGTTCGTGGTCGAGCGATGGCTGGCTCCCGTGCCCGGGGCGGCCAAACAGAGCTACCTGTACCAACTGCGCGTCGATGTGCACGACGTGCGGGGTAGCTACTCGCGTATCGACCAGTTCATCAAGGCGCTCTACCCGGTGCTCTACGCCGTGAGCAACTTCACCGGCTCGGACGGGCGCCTGTCCCAATGTGACTTCGTCGGCACGGGCGGAGACCAGGAAGACGCCACCTACGGCACTAACTTCAGCTTCTCGAGCTGGCAAGTGATTGGAGTACGACTGTGAGCGACGTCACCGAGGCGTTCGAAGAGTCGGCGGCGGAGCCGCAGACCGACGAGTACGTGGAGTTCATCGGCTGGCCGCCCTACGGCACCGAGTTCACGTCCCTGCACACCATCAGCGCGGACCACATGCGCGAGGTCCACAACATCGAGCTCGGGACGGAGGAGGCCGTATGGCGCAAGGGATCCAACGGCCGGTTCCTCGTGCCGACGTCGTCGCTGAGCCGCGAGGCGGTGGCCTACCTCAAGACGGACGCGGCGTTCCAGGTCGTAAACCTGTAGTCGTCGAGCTTCGGTGCCCGCAGGGCATCAAGTTCGGTGAACTGATCGCCGAGGCGGTCGAGGTCAAGTGCCGTAGCTCGCGCTGCGGGGCGGGGCCGGGGGTGGTGGTTCTTCACCGCTTCAACAGCACTACTGGAGAGTTCCTCGGAACCAAGCGGTATCGGGAATTCACGAGCAAGGAAGGAGAAGCGCATGGCGCTCAGCACGAATCGCCTCCCCTACGGTCTGCGTGACGTCAAGGTTGCCACGCTCGACAGCGCGGGTGTCAAGGGCTCTCTGGTCGACTTCCCCAACGGGCAAACGCTGGAGTTCGAGGAGTCGACTTCCAGCCAGGAGCTTCGCGGTGACGACCAGGTCGTGGCCCAGCGCGTGACGATCGACTCGGTCGACTGGACCCTCGAGGGTGGTGGCTACAGCCTCGAGTCCATGGTCATCATCGCCGGGGGTGCCGTCGCGACCAGCGGTACGACGCCGAGCATTGTGAAGAAGTGGACGCGGATGGGCACAGACGCCTACCCCGACTTCTTCATGGAGGGCCAGTCGATCGCCGAGTCCGGCGGGGACAGCCACCTTGTCCTGTACCGCTGCAAGGCGACTCAGGTCTCCGGCAGTCACACCGACCAGGAGTTCTGGGTCACGCACTGCGAGGGCAACGCCATCGCGACGCTGACCGTGGCGGACGTCGGCAAGGTTTGGGCCTTCGTCGAGAACGAGACCGCAGCGGCCATCGCCTAGTAGACCCCCGAGCCGGGGCGTGCCTTCCCCCGGGGACCCCCGCGTCCCGGCTCGGGCTTCACCGATCATTCATAGACGCCAAGGAGCGCAGCCATGACAGCACCGAACTTCTCCGAGATGACAGGCCAGCAGTTCGAGGAGTGGAAGGCTGCGAACGCGGCCTCCTTCTCGGGCATCCAGCAGGAGACCGGCCTCGGACAACCCGTCTACGTTCAGCCCTCCCGACCCTCTGCTCCGCAGGCACGTCCGGCGGCCGAGGTCTGGGCTGTGCAGGACTTCGACTTCATCTGCCCGAGCGGTGCGCTGTGTCGCATGCAGAAGGTTCCCGTGGAGGAGCTTCTGCGGCGCGGTATCATCGATCAGGTGACGCGCCTGCCCGGGATCACGCAGGAGCTCATCGACAAGGCCGAAGGGCTTCCGCCCGCGAGGGTCGAGGAGATGCCGGACGCCGACACGGTCAACGTCATGGTGGATCTCGTCAACGTCATCGTGCCGCTCGCTGTGATTCGGCCGCAGGTGCACATGATCCCCGACGAGGGTGCCATGAAGATCCCCGGTCTGATCTACGTGGACAGCATCGACCTCGAGGACCGTCTGGCCATCATGAACCGGGCGTTGCAGGGGGTCGGGACGTTCGACTCCTTTCGCACGGAGCCCGGAGAGCCTCGCTAACGCGTGGAACATGAGCCGCGCCCTGCACTGCCGACCCAGCGCGCTCTTCGGGATCCCGCCGGAGAGCCTCGAGGCATACGCCCTCGATAGCGCGGTGACGCGGTGGGGTGTGAGCTTCGAAGCAGCCCTCTCAGATGCCACCAGCGACGCGAAAGACGCTCGCGGCATGGAGCGGGCCCGCCAGCGCGTGATCCGGCGTTGGCTGCCATCTGAGCGGCGTTACGCCGACCCTAGAAAGCGGGAGTAGGGCTGTGGCTTACGATCTCGGCACGGCTCACGGAAAGATCGAGCTGGAGTACACCGGCAAGGAACAGGTCGACCGGGCCCAGCACGACATTGACGACGTCGGTAAGTCCTCCAAGAAGACCGACAAGGATGTCAAGAAGCTCTCGGCCACCTTCAAGAAGTTGGGCAAGAGCCTGGCCAGCCTCGGCAAGATCTCGGCGTTGGGTGTCGGCCTGATCCAGGTCGGGGCGGCGGCCGGGAACGCGGTTGTGCAACTGCTCGGAATCGTGCCAGCCCTGACGAGCATTCTCAGCCTGTCCGCTGCTATCCCCGGTGCGTTCGTCGGGATAGCGGCGGCGGTCGGTGTGATGAAGGCTGCGTTTGCGGGTGTCGGGGATGCGGTCAAAGCCGCGTTCGAGACCGACCCGGCGAAGTTCGAGAAGGCAATCAAGAACCTGGCCCCCGCAGCCCAGGACTTCGCGAAGGCGATCCGGGCTGCGGCGCCCGAGCTGACGAAATTCCAGCAGGGGCTCCAGCAGAGCTTCTTCGAGGCCAGTCATCTTGCCGATCAGGTGCCGCGCGCCACCAAGGCGCTCGCCCAACTGAAGCCGAGCCTAAATGGGCTCGCGAGCCTGTTCGGAGAGACCACCCGACAAGTCAGCAACTTCGCGCTGAGCGCCGATAGCGTTGCGTTTCTCACGCGGGCCATCGATACGTTCAAGGCTGCGCTCGCGCAGGTGCTGCCCAACATCGTGCCGCTCCTCGGCGCGCTGCGGTCGGTGGGCGACGTGGGCTTGCCGCTGCTCGCGAAGATGGGAGTGGCGGTTGACGGGCTGGCCGAAAAGTTCACGATCTGGCTCAGCGCGGTGGCGAGTGATGGTCGCCTGCAATCGTGGATCGACACGGCCCTCGCCACGCTGAAGACGCTTGGTACCATCGCTCAGAACGTCGGCGGCATCCTGCAAACCGTCTTCGCTACTGCGGCGGGGACGGGGGGTGGGCTGCTCAATACGTTGGCCAGCATCACCGGCGCCTTCAACGAGTTCCTGAAGAGCGCGGCAGGTAAGAGCGCCATCACGAGCCTGTTCACGGGGCTCGCGCAGGTGGCCGGACAACTGTCTCCGGTCATCACGAAGCTCGCCGGAGCCCTCGCCGGAGCCCTCGGGCCTGCGTTCAGCCAGATCGCCCAGACCGTGGGGCCGCAGCTCCTGAAGGTGGTCGAGGCGCTCACGCCAGCCCTGGCTCCGGTAGCTAAGGCGATCGCGGACATTCTCGGTGCGGTGGCGCCGCTTATCCCGCCGGTAGCCCAGCTCGTGAGCCTGATCGCCACGCAGCTCGCTACCGGGCTGAGCGCACTCGCCTCGGAGCTGGGTCCGGTTATCGGCGTACTCGGCGGGGCGATGCTCGAGGCCTTCCAGGCGCTGGTCCCGGTCGTGCAGGCGTTCGCGCAGAACCTGCCGTTGGCCGCCCAGCTCGGGTCGGCTATCGCCAAGGCGTTCGCACCGGTCGCACCGCTCATTGTGAAGGTGGCGACCACCTTCGCGGACGCCCTCCTCCCGGTCCTCCCGCAGCTCCTCGACAGTATGCAGAAGCTCGTGCCTGCGTTCACCGAGCTGGCGACGGTGGTCTCGGGTGCGCTTCAACAGGGTCTCACGGCCATCATCCCGCTGATCCCGGTGCTGGTCAACGCCTTCGTTCAGTTCGTGCCCATCCTGGTGCAGTTCATCACCGTGGGTATCAAGGTCGTCACGTTCCTGGTCAAGATGCAGGTGGCGCTCACTACAATCGTGGGAGCGGTCCTCGGTTTCGGCCAGGCCCTCATCTCCGGCTTCACCGGCGCCATCACCGGGGCGTACAACGCGGTAGTGACCGCAGGCGCGGCCATCATCGGATGGTTCACCAGCCTGCCCGGTCGTATCGGTGGCGCGTTGGCGGCTCTGCCCGGAACACTGGTCAGCTCGGTCAGTGCTGCGGTCAAAGCGATGGCCTTCACGTTCGGCCAGGAGATCGGCCTGGTTATCTCGTTCGTGGCTGCGGTACCGGGGCGCGTGGCCTCGGCGCTGTCGGCTCTGGGCAGCACCCTGGTCAATCTAGCCACGAATGCTTGGAACGCGGTGCGCACAGCATTCGCTACCGGCATTGCGGCTGTGGTGGGGTTTGCGCAGGCATTGCCAGGCCGCGCGCGGGCGGCCATCAGCGCGCTCCCGGGCCAGATCGTGGCGGTGGCGACCGCAGCCTGGAACGCGGTGCGCAACGCGTTCAACTCCGGCATCAGCAGTGTCACGAACGTGGCACGTTCGTTGCCTGGCAAAGTCAAGAGCGCGGTCGGCAACCTCGGGAGCCTGCTCGTGGGAGCAGGCCGCGATGTGGTGCTGGGCCTGGCTCGCGGTATCTCCGGTGCTGTCGGGGCTGCGGTGAGTGCGGCGGCCTCCGTCGGTAAGCAGGTCATCAACGGCGTCAAGAGCACGTTGCATATCAGCAGCCCGTCTCGAGTGATGGTCACTCTGGGCCGGTTCATCAATCAGGGCCTCATCAACGGCCTGACCGGTACCGCCAAGCAGGTGCGCGCGGCGGCGAACCGGGTGGCCAACAGCGTCAACGATGCGTTCAGCAGCCGGGTCATCAAGAAGAGCCAGAAGAACAGCGTGCTGAACACGCTGAACAAGGGTACGAAGCAGCTCACGGCGCTCTCGAACAAGGCCGTGACGGTAGCAGGCAAGCTCAAGACTGCGCAGGCCAGTCTGACGGCGGTTCAGAAGAGTTACGCCGACGCACAGGCCAAGGCCGCGCAATCGGTCAAGGACTCATTCAGTATCATCCAGCCCGGTAAGAAGGCCGTCAACCTTGAGAGCGTCAAGGCCAGCTTCGCCAAGGCTGTCGCGCAGGCGAAGCAGTTCGCGGCCGACATCCAGACGCTCGCGAAGCGCGGTCTGAACAAGGACCTGATCGCACAGATTGCTAATGCTGGCGTCGCGGACGGCGGGGTCATGGCGAAGGCGCTGGCGACGGCGAGCGCCGAGGACATCAAGACGTTCAACAGCCTTCAGAGCCAGCTCGGCACCGCCGCGAACAGCGTTGGCAAGGCCACGGCGGATGCGCTGTACGGCGCGGGAGTGCGGGCCGCGCAGGGCCTCGTGAACGGCCTGAAGAGCCAGCAGAAAGCTATCGACAAGCAGATGGATCAGATAGCGAAGAAGATGGCAGCGGCCATCAAGAAGGCGCTCAAGATCAAGAGCCCGTCGCGGGTCATGTTCCAACTCGGTGAGTTCATCAGCCGGGGTCTCACGGACGGCATCAAGAACGGGCTGCGGGCGGTGGTGCTCGCGGGGAAGAGCCTCGCGAACGCTGCGGTAGCCCCGACGGTGGCGCTACCTGCGCTCGCAACAACCTCGGGCGGAGCGACGGTATCCGCGACGACACCGACTCCCCCACCCGCTCCCTCCGCAGGAGCGTTCGGGCCGTACAACCTCGTTCTTGACGGGAAGGTGCTCACGGCGTTCATCGTGGACGCAGTCACAGGCAACCCGACCGTCGTCTCTAAGGCAACCACTGAAGGCACTAGGCAGACCTCCTGGGCCGGTTCGGGAAGGACAGCATAATGGTTCGCTCTGAACGTCAAGTGCCCGACGTGTACTTCGGGCGACCGGGAGCGCTGGTCACGATGCCCTATCCACGCGGCGACATGGACCGCTCATACGAGCGACTCACGTCGGACTTCGTGGCGGGCTCGGGTCAGCACATGGTCTCGTCTATGGTCGATGGCTCTCGGGCCTACACCGTGAACTGGGAAGTGTTGCACGCTGACACCTACGCGCGGGTCGAGCAATACTGGCTCGGGATGAACGGTCCCGGCCCCTTCGTGTTCATCGACCCGAGCGCACCAAACCTGCTTCCGCCCAATGTGGCCAGTGCGACGAACCTACGCATGGACACAACCCACCTCATCACGTCGGGAGGATCGAACGGCACGGTGAGTAGCAACTCGGTGGCGACCAACATCCATCGGACCGGCGGAACGCGGTCGATTCGCTGGCTGTGGAGTGTGACGGCGGCCACCACCCCGACGCTCGGGGTTCAGCCGCTGTACCGCTCATGGTTCGCCCATCCGGTTGCGCCGAGCCTGCCGTACACCTTCAGTTCGTGGCTGAAGCCCGACGGGGTCGTCGATACGTCGATCACGGTGGCAATGGTGCTGGAGTGGCAGGACATCACCGGTACCATCATCGGTTCGCAGATCAGCAGTGGCGCAACGGCTGTGACAGCCTGGCAGCGCCTGAGCGTGAGCGGGACCAGCCCATCGAACGCGGCCTACGTCCGCCCACTGTGGGTGGTGACGGGGTCCTCCGTGACGACCGGCGGTTCACTGTATATCGACGAGCCGTTGCTCGAGCAGGACTCGGTTCTGAACACGTGGGCTCCCGGGACGGGCATCCGGCCAGTAGAGATCGTCGGCTTGAACGATTCGGTCCCGTTCGCGGCCCGCTTCCGTGACTCGCTGGCCCTGAACCTGAGGGAGCTGACGGCCTGATGGCGCTCACCAGCAGTCTCATTGACAACTTTGACGACGGTGTCATCGCACCGATCTGGTCCGGGCGATACGGCACGGTTACCGAGACCGGCGGCCGGAGCCGCATCACCTGTGACACCGGATATAGCGCGCTGGCCACGGCGACGGATTACACCTGGAGCGACGTCTACGCGCGGCTGTACCCGCCTGCGCTTGCCAGCGCCACGACCGAGTGCTATCTGGAGATGGTGCTCTACAGTGCTGGCCAGCCACTCGGCACCGACGTCGGCTTCTACATCAACATGTTCGACGGGAAGTTCTACTGCGTCAGTCGTGTCGGGTACGTAGACGCCACCTCGGTCGGCATCACGTACAACAGCACGACGCACGCCTGGATGCGCATCCTGAAGTCGGGTGCCAACATCCTGTTCCAGACGTCCTCGGACGGCATTGCCTGGACCACCCAGCGTACGCTCGGTGCACCGAGCTGGCTGAGCACGGCCGTGGACCTTCAGCTCATCTTCGAGAGCCATCGCAACAACGGTACCAACAACTTCGCCGAAGTCGATAACGTCAATACCCTGGGGGCCAGCACACCGACGCTGGCCGGAGCCCTGGACACCTCTGCCCCGGTGTACGCCCCGGCAGACATCACGGCCGACTGGGAAGAGGACCCGCCGAACGAGGCCAGCAACCCGAACCCGGACGCGTTGCGGCTGCTGACTCCGCAGTCAACGGGTCAGTACACCGTGACGCATTCGCTTGACGATGCGTTGCCCGATGATGTGACGATGACGAACAGCAACGACGCCAGCACGACCGCGTCGGTGGTGCTCGGCGGTCGACAGGAAGCATATGCACAGTCGGTAGGCTGGCGTACAGGCACCGCAGGCGGGACCGGTACGGGCATCTCCATCGCCACCTCCCTCCCCGCAGACACTGACTGGGGCGACTACTCCATCGTCGCGGTGGTCCTCAACTCGAATGGTGTCGGCATCACGCCGAGCTCGAGCGAGTGGACCCTGCTGGCCTCGTTCTCCGACGGGTCTACGCTCAAGACGTGGGTATACGGTCGGCGGTGGTACTCGGGAGCGCCTGCGCTCACCTTCGCGCTCAACTCCAGTATCGCGTATGCCTGGGTGGCCGTCAGTGCCTATGCCCGGATGGCGAACGGCATCCAGGTGCCGCTCACTCTGGGTACGGCCGTCTCTACTGCGGAGAGCGGGACGGGGACGGCGCATTCGGCCCTCAGTGCCACGCTAACGCGTCCAGGGTTCATCGTCGGCATCTTCTCATCCGTTGGGGTTACCTGGACCGCAGGCGCTGGCTCAACCGAGCTGAACGAGGCCAGCTCGACGATGGACATCATGATCAGTTCTACGGCGTACCGGGCCGAGGGTGCGCAGGTCGTGACGGGTACCTCGGCTTCCAGCATTTCGATTGCCACGATGATCGCCATACCGGTGATGGTGGTC
>Ga0247693_1000023_pt1 | contig 65507 bp, 60 predicted proteins | sample CNK34_metaG_FD_182712 | JGI IMG/M metagenome (GOLD analysis project Ga0247693, IMG submission 182712) | Soil microbial communities from Purdue University Martell Research Forest, Indiana, United States - CNK34 | ecosystem: Environmental > Terrestrial > Soil > Temperate forest > Bulk soil... | reverse complement strand
CGCGCTGTGGCTGCAGCTCAACCTGATAGGCCGTCTGGGCTTGCGAGAGCTGGGAAGCCGCCGCGGCAGCATCGGCGCCGATCAGTGCGTTCGCTTCCGAGCTGAGGTTGACTTTGTCCTGGTTCAAGTAATTTTCACTCGGGTTAATCTGATTCAGCGCATTTCCGAAGAAGGCCCGCTGCGCGCTCACCTGCGTCAACGCACTTTGCACCCGGGTGACAGCGGTTTTCTTGTTGGACTGCAGCGCCGAGTAAAGACTCTGCGACGAACCAATACGCTACCACTACTGTTCAGGAAAAGTTGGCTGCCGGGAGCATTGCCCCGATCGCGTCGCCGTTTGAAAGCTGTACGCTGGTCGTATTGACATTGCCGACGTAGGTTGCCGCCAATGTCGTTTGGTCTAGTGTGAACGGCTGCGTAGTGGCGGCGGTGCCCGCAAACAGAAGGGAACCTCGATAACTCACGTTCGCGGGGCTCAGCAGCTGGTTAGCGAGGCCCATGACTTCTCCAGCGATTGCCTGGCACTTCCCGGCAACTTTCCGCCGCACTTGGAGCTCGAAAGAAAGGTTTCTTGATTAAAACCCCCTAAGCACTACGCCGTCTTTCCGTCCCTTTGCCTCTAAACTCCTTCTCAGCGGCTGCCAATTTCCTCCTTGCGCCACGGCTCATTCACCCCAACAATAGTTTGTAGGCCATCCGCAGTTCATCTATCTACTTTCGGAGGTGTACTTTGTTTCGTCGTTTCTCTTATCTCCCGCTCTGTGCCGCCACCCTCGCCCTGGCCCTGACCGGATGTTCCAAATCGGCCGACCAGGCCGCAACTAACTCCGATTCCGCCACCGATCCTGCTTCCGGGGGTGACTCCGGAGGCTCCAGCAAATCCAGATCCGCCCGGGAAAAAGAGCCAATGGCGGCCCGAGCCATCGTCGTTCCGGCGGATACCGCCCTCGAAGTTGTCCTGGATGAGTCCCTCAGCTCCAAAACGGCAACGCCGGGGCAATCCTTCCAGGCCACCGTCGAGACTCCCATCGAAATCAATGGCAAAGTCGTCGTCCCCAAAGGCACACGCGCAACCGGCACCGTAAAGGACGCCAAAGCCGCTGGTCGCTTCAAAGGCGCTTCGCTGCTCGAACTCGCTCTTAAGAGCGTGGAAATCGACGGCAAGACTTATGACATCAACACTTCAGCCCCCAGCTTCAGCCACAAAGGCAAAGGTAAGCGCACTGCCGTTGCTGTCGGAGGCGGCGCCGCACTTGGAGCGCTGATTGGCGGGCTTGCGGGTGGCGGTAAAGGCGCAGCGATCGGCGCCGGCGTCGGCGCGGGCGCGGGCACAGGCGGGGCAGCGTTCACCGGAAAAGCCGATGTCGTGCTTCCCGCGGAAACGGCTCTTACTTTCAAGCTGACCGCACCGCTGGAAATCAGAGCCAGATAATCGAATCAAATCTCATCGAACCCGGCGGCTTACCACTCCGCCGGGTTCATTTTTTCCGCCGCTACTGAAACCGGTCTTTCACTTCCTGCGGAATCTTTTTGCTCTGCAATTTGTTTGACCCGTCCATCGCCCGCGCCGTCCACACTCTCTTTTCAAATCCTTCTGCAGCCAGCATCTCTCCGCGAAACAGTTTATGCTCCACGCGAAAGCTGCTGTTCCCCCACTCCACGATCTCCGACTCCACCGTCACCACATCCCCAAAGCTCGACGGCACAAAAAATCGCGCGCTCGTCTCCACCATTGGAATTCCCGCCAGCTCATAGGTCTTCAATACTTCTTGCTTCTTAAATCCCACGCTTTCGAACAGCGCATTCGTGCACGAATCGAACATTTCAAAAAATCTCGGGTAATACACAATTCCCGCCGGGTCGCAGTCTCCCCACTCCACCTGTATCTCTTTTCGATTCTTCTTCATCTCGTTCGCCCTCGTGTCGCGCTTCGCGAGGAGTCTACCTTACGCCCTCGCGCCTAACGAAATCGTTTTTCCTTCGCCCCGGAACGTTTACACTCTCTTCATGCCCCTCCTCGATGGTCTCTTCTACTCCCCGTCCGCCGAACCGTTCTTCGCGGACTCGGCTTCCATCCAGTTCATACTCGATTTTGAATCCGCCCTCGCTCGCGCCGAATCCAAAGCTGGCGTCATCCCCGCCGCCGCCGCGTCCGTCATCTCCGCAAATTGTCGCGCAGAACTTTTCAACCTTCCCGCACTCGCCGACGCCGTTCCCGCCTCCGCTAATCTTGCAATTCCTCTGGTCAAACAACTCACTCAACTCGTCGCCAGGCAAAGCGCCGACGCCGCCCGCTTCGTCCACTGGGGCGCTACAAGTCAGGACGCCATCGACACCGCCCTCATCCTGCAACTTCGTTCCGTATCCATAGTGATTCTCTCCGACCTCGACGCTCTCTGCGATTCCCTGGCCGCCATCGCCGAAAAGCACCGCGCCACTCCCATCGTTGCCCGCACCCTCCTCCAACAAGCGCTCCCCACTTCTTTCGGCTTTATCGTCGCCGGCTGGCTCGACGCTCTCCTCCGCCACCGCGATCGCTTGCTCTCACTGGCCGAACGCGCCTTTGTGCTCCAATTCGGCGGTGCCGTTGGTACTCTCGCCGCTCTCGGGACGCACGGTCTTGCTGTCGCGAGGCATCTCGCCGCCGAACTTTCTCTCCCGCTCCCGGCCGCGCCCTGGCATTCCCATCGGGACCGCATCGCCGAAATTGCTTCAACATTCGCTCTCTGCGCCGGCACCCTTGACAAAATCGCGCACGACCTCGCGCTTCACATGCAAACCGAAATCGGCGAACTCGCAGAACCGCACGCCACCGGCCGCGGCGGCTCTTCCTCCATGCCGCACAAACAGAATCCCGTCTCTTGCGCCGCCATTCTCACCGCAACAAATCGCGTTCCCGGTCTCGTCGCCACCATCTTCACCACGCAATCACAGGAACATCAACGCGGTCTCGGCTCGTGGCACGCCGAATGGACCACTCTTCCTGAAATCGTCCGTCTCACCGCCGGCGCCTTTCATCACCTTGCCGGTCTCGCGCCGAATCTCCAAGTTAGCGCGACGCGCATGTGCGAAAATCTTGAACTAACTCACGGCCTCATTTACGCAGAAGCCATTTCGATGAGCCTCGCCGAAAAAATCGGCCGCGCCGCCGCTCACGAAAAAATCGAAGCCGCTTGCCAAACCGCTATTTCTTCCAGGCGTCACCTGCGGGACGTCCTCGCTTCCCAATCCGAACTCTCTTCTGCCGATCTCGATCGTCTCTTCGAACCGCGCAACTACCTCGGCTCGTCCTCCGCATTCATCGACGCCATTCTTATCAAGGCACGCTCTCGCGACAAATCACACCAGCGTTCCGCAAAAGGTTGACCCATGCCTTTCGCCGATCTTAGCGACGTTCGCATCCACTACTCCCTCACCGGCCCGGACTCCGGTTCTGTCCTCGTACTGTCCAATTCTCTCGGTGCAAATCTCTCCATGTGGGATCCGCAGCTCGCCGCATTCACTTCGCGATACCGCCTTCTCCGCTACAGCACGCGCGGCCACGGCCAATCGTCCGCGCCGCCTGGGCCTTATTCGATCGAAACCCTCGCAAACGACGTCCTTCAACTCCTTGACGCGCTCCGCTTCGATCGCGTCCACTTCTGCGGCCTTTCCATGGGTGGCCAAACTGGATTGTGGCTCGGCCAACACGCGCCCTCCCGCCTTAACAAACTCGTTCTCTGCAACACTGGTGCGTCAATCGGCACGCACGAAGCCTGGAACGCTCGAATCGACGCCGTCCTTTCAAAAGGCTTGACCGACGTTTCCTCCGCTGTCGTCTCGCGCTGGTTCACGCCCGACTTCGCTCTCCTCCATGCTGACGTCGCGGCATCAGCCAAATCTATGATCGAGTCGGCCAATCCTGCCGGCTACGCCTCTTGCTGCGCCGCGATCCGTGATTTCGACGTTCGCGATAACCTCTCATGCATCCCTGTTCCGACCCTGGTCATCGCCGGCTCCCACGATTTCGCCACTCCCGCCGCCGACGGCCGCTTCCTCGCGGAAAGTATTCCCGGCGCACAATACGTCGAGCTCCGCGCCGCGCATCTTTCCAACATTGAAGCTGCGGCCCAGTTCACTTCTCTAGTGGAAAATTTTCTCTCTGCGTGAGGAAAAACAAATGGACGATCGCGAACGCCACCAGCAAGGCATGAAAATCCGCCGCGAAGTCCTCGGCAACGACCACGTAGACCGAGCTACCCAGTCCACAAACGACTTCTCTGCACCATTTCAGGATTTGATCACGCGTTATGCTTGGGGCGAAGTCTGGTCGCGCCCCGGCCTATCGCGCCACACCCGCAGCCTGCTGACGCTCGCCATGACGGTCGCTTTGAACCGCGAAGAAGAATTTCGCCTTCACTTGCACGCTGCTCGCAACAACGGCGTCACTCCGGACGAAATTCGCGAAACTTTACTCCACGCCGCCATCTACTGTGGCGTCCCTGCCGCAAATCACGCCTTCAAAATTGCCGCTGAAGTTCTCTCCGAATCGCGACCCTGAACCGAGATCCGCTGAGCGGCGTTGAACCACCGTCTGCCCCCTACTGCGGCTTATTCCCCTCGACCAACGCGTTCTTCTCCGCCTCTTGTTCCGCCAGAAGCCTCTTCTGCACCGCAAATTCCTTATCCGCTTCTTCTTTCTTCCCACTTCGCAGCAGCGCCAATCCCAGGTTGTAATGCGCCGCAGTGTTCCCGGGTTGTAGTCTCGCCGCTTGCCGCAGCGGCGCTACCGCTTCGTCAAATTTTCTCTCCGCTATCAGAGCCGCTCCCCATCCCATAAATGCATCGCCAAAATTTGCATCTAATTTCGCCGCGCTCGAGAACTGCGCGATCGCCTCCGGCCAGTCCGATTCTTGTCTCGCCATTTCGCCCAGCACATAGAGGGCGGCCGTATTCTTCGGATCGATCGCAACCTCTTCGTGTAGCTCCTTTTTCCCAAGAGCAATTTCGTCCGGGGTCCCTCCGGGCTTTGATAAATAAACTCGCCCCAACCGGAAGTGTATCCCTCTCGCGTCCGGCGTCTTCTTCAGTATCTCTTCATACTGTTTTGCCGCTTCATCCCACTTGCCTTGCAACTCCAGGGACTCGGCGTTCAGCTTTCTTGCTTCCGCCGACTCCGGAGCCACCGCTGCCAGCTGCTGCGCCGCCCGCGTGGACAGGTCCGAGTACGCGTGCACCGTAACGTATAAAACTTCCGGATCTTGTGGAAACGCCCTTCCCAACAGTTGCAACAATTCTTCGGCGTTGGCCAGGTCGCCCGTCGTCATGGCACAGCGCACTCCCAGCAATCCCGCTCTCTTCCTCTGTTCGCCGTCCACACCGCTCGCAACAGTGCGCTTCAGCGTCTTCATTGCTTCCTTGCAGTGTCCTTGTTCTGCCAGTTCCATCGCCTTTTCGGACGACACCGCTTCCGGATGCGCCGCCGGCACCGGTACTTTGGCCGATTGGCCAACCGACATAAATGCAAAAACGGAGCAAGCAGCTCCGCTCGTCAAAATCCATCTCGTGAAAATAGTTCGCTCCAAAAAAGAAAATGGGGCAGGCGGGGTGTGGCCTGCCCCATCGTACGTCAGTCGGGGTTAGTAGTACAGCTTCAGCGCAAACTGGATATTTCTCGGAGGTTGCGAAGCTTGAATGAGACCGGTCGTCGACGTCTGGACGGTTGTGTTCGGTACGGCCAGATTGACGCGGTTGAACATGTTCAAGAAGTCGGTTCTAAACTGCAATTTGAACCGCTCCGTAAGCAGGAAGTCCTTCTGTACGCTGGCATCCCAGTTGTAATAACCAGGCCCGCGCAAACCACTTGTTTGGGGAGCGCATGTCCCGAAGCCAGCCGCGTTGGTGTAGTTGGACGGATCAAACCACTGAATTCCGCCGCTCGGGTCAGTAGAAGTGCGGCGCCCGAATACAGTGTTTTTTCCGTTGCAATCGGGACGCAAGCCGCGCGAGGAGGTTCCCGTGTGATCCGTGTCGTTGTTGTACAGCGCCAAGGGGAACCCAGTGTGCAGTGTAATGATCGGGCTGACCTTCCAGCCGCCAACGATCTGGTTGACAACTCCACTCGCATCACTAAGGAACTTCTTGCCTTTGCCGATCGGCAATTCGTAGACAGCATAGGAAGTAAGGTTGTGTGTGTCGTCGTAGTAGCACGGCGCCCATTCCGTCTTCACATCGTAGATGTTCTGCCAATACGGTGATGCCGTCGAGGATGCTCTCGATCCGGACCATGTGCCGTAGTACCCGGTATTGTTGGACATGCACTTTGCGTAGGTGTAGGAGACCTGATACTGCAGTCCGTGGCCTTCCGTTCTCTGGAACACAGCCTGCAGCGCGTCGTACTTCATGGTGCCGTTCGACTGGGTACCGGATACAGTGCTGATTTCAGACAGTAGCTGTGGTCCCTGTCCATTTGCAAAGAACGGACTTGGAGAAGTGCAAGGGGGCGTAGCGCAAGAAGTGCTTGGCTCCGCCACGGGCTGACCGTAGAAGAACGGAACCATCAAGTGATAGCCCCACTGCCCCACGTACCCGACTTGCAGTGTAGTGTTACTCGAGAATTGGTGCTGCACGGTCACGTTCCACTGATTGTCGATGGCCGGCTGCACTTTCTGGTCCCACATGCGGAACACAGCGCCGTTGAAGCAGGCCAGTGTGGAGCAATCCGTACCGCCAGAAGGTGGCACAATAATACCGTCGGAAGACGTAGTGCCTGGCAGCGCGATGTTCTGGTACAGAGTCTGGAATTCGCCGCTGCCCGCACCGCCGTTAAACGGCGGATTGATCGGAAGCCGCAAATTGGTTCCCGTTCCTTCCAGATAGTCAGACACCGTAAATGCGCCGCGGACAACGGTGTGCCCGTTGAGACGTCCCGGTGTCCAGGCAAACCCGAGTCGGGGCTGGAACGCCTTGCCTCCATACACACTGTCATAGAGCGCACGGCTAGCGCCATTCTTCCCCGCATATTCAACTTGACCCGTAACCGGGTTGAAGTTTACCTGCTGGTTGTTGCTCTCTACCCATGGCGTGTGTGCTTCGTAACGCAAGCCGAGGGTAAGAGTCAGGCGATCCGACACGCGCCAGGTATCCTGGCCGTAGCCCGAGAAAATCTTGGAGGTTTGTTCCCAACCACCACTCGTGAGGCCGCGGCCAAAAGCGGTCGGCAAGCCTAGGAAGAAGTCCGCCATGCCGTTGCCCCCAATAGGCTTCGTCGCGGCACAGGTGTCAGTGGTCGAGGCATCCGTGCAAACCGCCGAGGATGCGCTGAAGTTGGAGCCGAAAGTGATATTCCCCAATTCTCCGCTATTGCCGGAATAGAAGACCTTGATGTCGTTATACATGAACTCGCCGCCGAATTTCAGAGAATGGCGTCCACGAATCCACGTTATGGAATCATCGGCCTGATACACTTGGCTGTTGAAACTCTGAGTAACCATGCTGTTGCCAATGTTCGTCAAAGTGCCCGAGCCAGGACCGCTCGGCGATCCACCACCAAAACCGATCCCCATCAGGCCGACCGACGAGCCAGGGTTCGAGTTGGCAATTCCAATAGCTTGGCCGAATTGGCCGACCTTGGGATCCCAAGTCGTCCCTGTATTGAGGATGACGTGGTTCCAGCCAAAGCGCGCATCGTTGACTAGGCTGCTCGAAATAGAGCGAGTCCAATCGCCGACTGTGCTCCAAATAGGTGCCGTAGCTAGACCATTTCCATAAAGGAGCTGGGAATTGCTTCCAGGATCCGTCTGCATTGCCCGAGTAAATCGGCCAGAAACGGAATCCTTGCTCGAAATGCGATAGTCAACCTTCACATCGCCCTGGTCGCTGTTGAACTGTTGCGATATCTCCTGAAGGGCGTTGTTGGTGAGGCCGTTGTTGATCGTCTGGGGATAAAGCGCCGAAGCAAACAAAGCAGTGGCCACGGGGCTGATCATATTGGCCGGGATTATGTTGTTCGCAAAGGCAGGGCGTTGCGCGTTAGGCGCCGAGGAAGGAGTGCAAGGAGTTCCGCTGACGCCGGTTCCGGCCGCGCACGGGTTGTAAAGCTGATTCGCAACGACGCAGCCGTTGGTGTTTTCACCTGTGGCGCACGTGTGACCTTGTGGGGTAAGGCTTGAAGCGGTCCTGTCCAAGCAAATGCCGCTTCCATCAAAGCCGCCCGCACATAGTGCGCCAAAGTTGCCGCCTTGCTCGGTGGCATTGAATACGGAAATTCGGTTTCCTGCCGGAGGATGGTCAAACCGCTGCCCCTGATAGTCCACAAAGAAGAACAACTTGTTTTTCTTGACCGGTCCGCCAAACGTAGCGCCGTACATGTTCCAACGAAGCGGGTCGCGCGCAATCTGCGAAGTTGGGTTGATCTTGTTTTCCCACTTGTTGGCGTTGAACTTGTCGTTTCGGAGAAACTCCCACACATTCCCGTGAAAAGCGTTGGTGCCGGATTTGAGGGTTGCGCTGACGATACCGCCCATGAAATTCCCGAATTCGGCGGGCGCATTGTTCGTGATTAGGTTGAATTCTTCAATCGCGTCGGGCGACGGCGTATAGCCCAACAAGTTGTCCGAAACTTGGTTATTGTCCATTCCGTCGAGAATGAAGTTATTCGCCTGTTCGCGGTTGCCGTTGATAAATGGTCTCGCGCCACTCTGAACGTTGTCACCGTTGTTGAAGCTGCTCGGGTCAGGGTGTACCGCGCCCGGTGCCAGCAGCGTCAGTTCGACGTAGTTCCGCGTCGCCAGCGGAAGCGCCTCGTTGGTCGCCGAATTGATGATGGTGTCAATTTGCGTGGCTTCGGTTTTCAGGATGGGAGCGCCGGCAGTCACTTCCACTGTGTCCGTCACTTGCCCGACTTTCAGCTCGACATCCACACGCGCAATCTGATTGAGTGCCAGATTGAAGGACGGATGAACGGCACTCTGGAAACCAGATTTCTCGATGCGAAGGTCGTAATTGCCAACCGGCAATTGTGTTATGCGATAAAGCCCGAGGTCATTCGTTACTCCGGTAAACGCGGTACCGCGTTCCACGGACTTGGCAGTAACAGTTGCTCCGGCTACTGCCGCTCCCGTCGAGTCGGTTACGGTCCCTGTAATCGTTGCCGTAACGTCTTGCCCGAACGCCGTTCCCGCGCTCAGCAAAAACACCACTACTAGAAGCGTCCCCAATACGCACTTTCTACTCATATCCACCCCTTTTTTCAGAACCTCTTCGATTTGCTCGAAGTGTCCCCACTATCCTTTTTCGGTTTTCCAACTGGCTTCCACTTCTCCCCTGCCAGCTATAGTCTCCGATGCTGCATAGCTATATAGCAGCAAAATAGTCTTGTCAATAGGAAAATATTGATTTATAAGATTCTGACTGTCTCTTTGCAGTTCACTCTATAGCACGTTGCCCATGCTGCTCTAGAGCAGATAGACTAGAAGAACCTTATTTCTTGCGGGTTTTTTGTCGCCGCGTTTGCGTTTCCGAGGTGCAAGCCCCTTCTCGTTTCGCATACGCTGGCAGTCAGACTTTGTGCCCGCTTTTGGCGCTTTCCAGGTTCCCGGCTTCGAGGAGTCGTTGGCATGCCCCCCAAACTGCGTTCGAATGTTCCTGCCTACCAGCGCATTCAGGGCGCCATCCGCAAACGCATCGACTCCGGCCACCTTCGCCCCGGCGACCCAGTTTCCTCCGAGCGTGACCTCGCCAAAATGCATCAGGTCAGCCTGATGACCGCCCGCCACGCGCTGGCCACCCTTGAGCACGAAGGCCTCGTCGAGCGTCGTCGCGGCATCGGAACATTCGTCGCCACTCCCAAGATTCATTTCAACAAATTGATGAGTTACACCGAGCAGATGGCCGCTCGCAGCTTGACCGCGGCTTCCAAAATTCTCAGCCTCAAAGCGATCGAAACTGAACCGGAAGTCGCCGCGCGTCTCTCTCTCCCTGCCGATGAACCGCTCATTGAATTGAGGCGCCTCCGCCACGCCGCCGATGAACCCTTCGCCCTCGAGACGTGTTACCTCTCGCAAAAAGAATTTCCTGGCATTCTCTCGGCGCCGCTCGGCCGCGAATCGTTGTTCGCCGTCCTTGAACGCAACTACGGCGTCAAGCTTGGTTACGCCGACGAAGAAGTTGACGCCACTGCCGCCGATTCGGACATGGCGGACTTGCTTGGCATTCCCCGCCGCGATCCCTTGCTTCGCATTCGCCAGGTCATCTTTTCATCCACCGGCAAAGCTCTCATCTACGTATTGGGTCTCTATCGCTCCGATCGCCACAATCTCGTTATCCGGCGTTTCCGTTGATGCGGCGTCGCCCAAGCGCGTTTATCCTTGTTGGCTGTCCCGGGAGCCGCTCTCGCCAATGCTCGTCGTTCTGAAGGAAAGCGCCAAAGAAGTCGGTCGCGAAGCCGCGCGCATCGTCGCTTCCTCTCTTCGCGCGAACCCAAGGAGCGTTTTCGGCCTCGCAACGGGTAGCACACCGCTCGGCATGTACGAAGAATTAATCGCTCTGCACAAATCGGCAGGCCTTGATTTTTCGCAGGCCACTTCATTCAATCTCGACGAGTACCTCGGCCTCGCGCCCGACGACCCGCAAAGCTTTCACTATTTCATGCACTCCAATTTTTTCTCGAAAGTAAATTTCGCCGCCGATAAAATTCACATTCCCGACGGCGCTTTCCGGACAGATTATTCCGCCTATTGTGAACAATACGAGCGCGCCATCAGATCGGCCGGCGGAATTGACCTGCAAATTCTCGGTATCGGCCGCAACGGCCACATTGGTTTCAATGAACCGAATTCCAGCCTCGCTTCTCGCACTCGTTTGAAGGAACTTACACAGGAAACGATCGAAGACAATAAACGATTCTTTTCGCAGGGCGCTGAAATCCCCGAATGCGCGATCACCATGGGCATCGGCACCATTCTCGACGCTCGCCGCATCCTTATTCTCGCCACGGGAAAATCCAAAGCCGCCGCCGTCGCCAAAGCCATCGAAGGGCCTATCTCTTCTTCTGTCAGTGCTTCTGCCCTACAATTGCATCCCGATGTGACCTTCATCATCGACGAAGACGCCGCCTATGCGCTCACGCAACGTGACTACTATCGCCGCGTTCTCGAGCTGACAAAAAAATACACGCCCGAAAGACTAACCTAGCCAAAGGACAGAGATTCGTGATCATTGCAGGCGACATCGGCGGCACAAAATGTAATCTCGCTGCATACGTCGATCACAGCGGCGCGCTGAAACTCGTCTCCAAACAACGCTACGCCACGCGCGATTTTTCCAGTTTCGAACACCTCATCGAAACTTTCGCGGAACACGCTCTTCCCTCCGTTGCCAACCGCACCGTCACCGCATCGGGATTCGGTGTCCCCGGCACCGTCGTCGACGGCCGGCTCCACGCCGCGCACATCCCGTGGGTTCTCGACGCCGCCTCGCTTGCCGAACGCCTCAAATTGCCGCGCGAACGCGTCGTCCTCATGAACGATCTCGTCGCCACCGCGCGCGGCCTGCAGAAGCTCGGTTCCGAAGATTTTCTTTTTCTCAATCGTGGTGTGGACCATCCTCAGGACAACATCGCCGTCATCGCCGCGGGCACAGGCCTCGGCGAAGCCGTTCTCTACTGGGACGGCCACGGACATCGCGCCGCGCCATCCGAAGGCGGCTCCGCCGATTTTGCGCCACGCTCCGATCGCGAAATCGCATTCCTCAGTTTTCTGAAACATCGCCTCGCGCGCGTTTCCTGCGAGGAACTGTTTTCCGGGCGCGGCTTCCGCCCCATTCATGAATTTCTCGCTCCCGACGTTCGCCACGCATCCTTTGAGCGCGCTGCTGGCGAATCCGCCGCGGAGATTACGCAGAACGCACTGACCGGGTCTTGCGCTGCGTGCGTGGAGACGTTGGAATTCTGGACCGACGCATTCGGTGCCGAGTCTGGCAATCTCGCTTTGCGCGTGCTCGCTTACGGCGGCGTCTATCTCGCGGGGGGTATCGCGGTAAAGATCCTCCCGCTGCTTCAGAAGAGTTCTTTTTGTACGGCGTTCGCGGACAAGGGGCCGCTCAGTCCGATTTTGCAAAATATTCCGATTGCGGTCGTTCTAAATGAAGATGCGCCAATTCTCGGCGCAGCCTATGCCGCCCTTCACGCGACTCATTGATTACTTTTTTCCTTGAAGCTCAGTTCTTTCACTTTTCGCAACTGCGGAAACATCCAGGCCCACAGCGCTGTCACGACGATAGCGCCGGCTCCGCCCAGAATTACCGCTGGAACGGCGCCAAATAATTGTGCCGTCACGCCCGACTCAAATTGTCCCAGCTCGTTCGATGCGCCAATGAAAATCATGTCCACTGCATTCACCCGTCCGCGCATTTGGTCCGGCGTCGCGACTTGAATCAGCGTGCCTCGCACAATCACGCTGACCATGTCCGTGGCACCAACCATAAAGAGCGCGATGAGCGAAAACATCATGCTGCGGGAAATGCCGAACAACACCGTGAAAAAACCGAATGCCGCAACGCACCAGAGCATTGTCGCGCCCACATTTCTTCGCAATGGCCTGTATGCAATCGCGATTGCCATGATTCCCGCGCCGACACCCGGCGCGCTCCGCAAAAGTCCCAATCCCCACGGCCCCGTCTGGAAGATTTCTTTCGCATAGACAGGGAGCAGCGCTACCGCTCCGCCCAAAAGCACTGCAAACAAATCCAGCGAAATCGCGCCCAAAATTAATTTTTCGCGCCAAATGTAACGAAACCCTGCAAAGACGGAAGAAGAACTGGATTCCATTTTTGCGCGCGGTTTGAGCGTTATTTTCAATTGCAACAACAATCCGATCGCCGTTCCCGTGACCACGGATGCGATCAAATAAACGGCGAAAGGCCCGCGAAAAATCGCGTAAATTACTCCGCCCAAAACGGGCCCAAGAATTGTCGCCAGTTGAAAAATTCCCGAAGCCCAGGCAACAGAATTTTGAAAATGCTCTTCTCGAACAAGATGAGGAAGAATCGCGCGGCTCGCCGGCCCGTTGAAGGACCGGACGATTCCCAGCAAAATGAGCACCGCGTAAATTGCAAAAACGGAGCGCGTTCCGGAAGCCGTCAAAATCAGAAGAAGAACAAAACACAAACCAAACCCGACGTCGCAGCTAATCAGGACTTTGCGGCGGTCGAAAACGTCGGCGACGTGGCCGGCGAGGAGGAAGAGCACGATGCCGGGGAGGAATTGCGCGAGGCCGACGAGGCCGAGGTCGAGGGGGCGCTTGGTGATTTCGTAGACTTGCCAACCGACGGCGACGGCTTGCATTTCGAGGGCGAGCACGACGAGGCAGCGGGCGGTTTGAAAAATCTTGAACGCCGGATAGCGGAACGCGGCTCGCGAATCGTGGTTCGCGTCTGAAATTCCGGTTTGTGCCGTGGCCACTGGAGAATCACTCGCCGTAGGGTACCCAGATATTTTTTACCTGATACGCGTGTTCGAGATACCAACGTCCCTCGCCCTGGGTACGATCAAAAAAGTCGATGGCGCGGCCCTCGTTCGTCCACACTTGTTTTAGATTTCCGACCGAGAGGGCTTTCGCAGTCGCACAGAGCGCTTCGTCGCCGTAGCACCAGATGGCGTCGAGATCGTCGTGTTCCGCCAGGGTTTTCAATAGTTCCGACGAGCGGCCGGGGACTATATTGATGACGCCACCGGGAAGGTCGCTGGTTTCAAACACTTGATACAAGTCACCAGTAATCAGGGGATATTTTTCCGACGGAATGGCAACGATCGAATTGCCGGCGGCGACAAGCGGAAGGGCCAAGGAGAAAAATCCGATCAGCGGCGTATCGGCGGGGCACAGCACGCCGACCGCGCCAACCGGCTCGTTCATGGCGATGGCGATGTTGCGGAACGGTGGATTGTGAACTGCTCCGTCGAACTTGTCGCTCCAGGCAGCATACGAGAAGAGGCGTTCGATGCTGAGCTTAACTTCCTGTTCCGCTTGTTTTGCGCCGACAGCGGCAGAGAGACGCTGCGCGATCTCTGCGCCGCGTTGCGAAAGATTTTCTGCAATGTAAAAAAGCACTTGGGCGCGATTGTGAGCCGTCGCCTTCGCCCAGCCGTCGGCTTTGCGCGCGGCCTCAACGGCATTGCGAATGTCTTTGCGATTGCCCAGCGGAGATTCGCCGAGGAGTTGGCCATTCGTTCCGCGCACTTCGACGCTGTAGCCCGAATCGGGCCGCGCCTGCTTTCCGCCGATGTATAGCTTCACAGTGCGGTCGATGGAAGGATTCGCTACTTCGGCGGCGCCGGTCGTGGGAGCGTCCGAAAGCAATTTGCGCGCGCCTTTGAACCAAACCGGTTCGAGATACTCGAGCAAGCCTTCTCTGCCGCCTTCACGGCCGTAACCGCTTTCGCGATAGCCGCCGAATCCACATGCGGCGTCGAACATGTTCGTGCAATTGACCCAGACGACGCCTGCCTTCAGTTGCGACGCGACGTGAAGCGACACGTTGATGCTTTCGCTCCAAACGCTCGCAGCCAGACCATATGCAGTGTTATTCGCCAGTTCGACCGCTTCTTTCGGTGTGCGGAATGTCATAGCAGCGAGCACGGGACCGAAGATTTCCTGCTGTGCGACGATCGAAGTGGGATGCACATTGCTCAAGAATGTAGGCTTGTAATAGAGACCGCGCGACGGCATTGCAATTTCCGGTTGCCAGCAGATTGCACCTTCGGCGATTCCCTGCTTGACGAGCGTGTCGATGCGTTCGAGCTGAACTTTCGCAACTATTGCGCCAATGTCGATGGCCTTATCGAGCGGTGAACCGACGCGCAGCGTGCTCATGCGGGCCTGCACTTTACGCGTAAGTTTTTCCGCGATGCTTTCCTGCATCAGCAAGCGCGAGCCGGCGCAGCACACTTGTCCTTGATTAAACCAGATGCCGTCGACGAGGCCTTCGACGGCACTGTCGAGATCCGCGTCTTCAAAAATGATGAAAGGCGATTTTCCGCCGAGTTCGAGAGAAAGTTTCTTATGGGATGTGGCGGTTGCGCGGCGAATCGAGCGGCCGACTTCGGTCGAACCGGTGAAGGCAATCTTGTCGACATCCGGGTGCTTTACGAGCGCTTCGCCTGTCGTACCATCTCCAGTAACAATGTTCACGACGCCCGCCGGCAAGCCAGCTTCGACCCAAATCTCCGCGAAGGCGAGCGCCGTTAGCGGCGTGAACTCGGCCGGTTTCAAGACAACCGTATTTCCCGTTGCCAGTGCAGGAGCGATTTTCCAGGCCAGCATGAGCAGCGGAAAATTCCACGGAACAATTTGCCCCACGACACCGCAAGCCGAATAGCCGGGAAATTCCTGGTCAAGCAACTGTGCCCAGCCAGCGTGATGATAAAAATGGCGCGCGACCAGAGGAATATCAATATCGCGGCTTTCACGGATTGGTTTTCCGTTGTCGATTGTTTCGAGAACGGAAAGACGTCGTGAATGTTTCTGAATCTGCCGCGCCAATGCGTACAAATATTTGGCGCGTTCGTGCGACCTAAACCCCTGCCAGACGGGCAGAGCTATACGCGCAGCTTTTACGGCCGCGTCAACATCGGCGGCGCTTCCCTGCGCGACATCCGCGATTTTTTCTCCAGTCGCGGGATCGCACGTTTCAAAATATTTTCCTTCGGAGGGAGCGTGCCATTTGCCGCCGATGAAATGGCCGAAGCGGCGCTTGTGCGCGTCGAGCCAGACTAACGTCTCTTTCGGGTCCTCGGGGGCCGGACCGTATTCCATCGTTTTGTATTTTTCGACGACGCTCATAATTTCGTGTGTCACGCGACGGGGTGACGATACTCCGCGGAATAGCGACCGGTGGCGTGAAATTCGAGCTGGCGTTCGATATCGCCGAGCATCGAACTGGCGCCGAAGCGAAACAGGTGCGGCTCAAGCCAGGAATTGCCGACTTCTTCTTTCATCAGAGAAAGCCATTCCAGAGATTGTTTCGCTGTCTTGATACCGCCGGCCGGTTTGAAGCCGACCGCGATTCCGGTTTCCTGCGCGTACTCACGAATCATGCGAGTCATGACGAGACCGACAGGCAGCGTGGCGTTTACGGTTTCTTTTCCCGTAGAAGTCTTGATGAAGTCCGCGCCTGCCATCATGGCGACGAGGCTCGCCTTGGCGACGTTGCGAAGCGTGAGCAGATCGCCCGTGCCGAGAATCACTTTCAGGTGCGCCGGCCCGCATGCGTCCTTGAACGCGACGATTTCGTCGTAGAGTCTTTGCCACTGAGCGCCCAAAACATGCGCTCGTGTGATGACGATATCGATTTCCTGCGCGCCCGCGGCGACGGAGCGGCGAATTTCTGAAACGCGATCTTCAAAGGGAGAGAGTCCCGCGGGGAATCCGGTGGACACAGCGGCAACATTTATTTTTGTGCCTTCGAGCGCGCGGCGCGCGGTTTCCACAAACATGTGATACACACAAACTGCGCCGACCTGGATATTTAGTTCCGCGATTCCGAGTTTCGCAACAATGTCCTGCTGAATGGGTTGACGGGCTTTCGAACAAAGACGGCGAACGCGCTCATCGGTGTCATCGCCGCTGAGCGTGGTGAGATCCATGCAAGAGATGGCGCGAAGAAGCCAGGCGATCTGCCAATCTTTCTTGACGGTGCGCCGCGTGCCGAGTGTCGCGGCGCGGCGCTCAACGGCGCTGGTATTTACGCGGACACTCTCCACCCAATCGAGATTTAGCGAGGTGCCGCGATTGGGCTGGAGAGAACGGCCGGCCAGAGTGGCAAAGGCGCGGGACGAGCCGGTGATGGCGTGGCCGTGGCGGTCAACGATATCGAGGCGGGGAGGATTTTCGGGACTCATACCGATGCTCCTGGGAGAATGCCGAGACGGGACGAAGATGAAGGAAAGAGGATAACATTGTCGGGGAAGGCGGGCGAGAGGAGGGGTATATGCCCCTTTTCCTGCAACTCCAGTTTCCAAAGGACTTTAAGCCCTGTGTTTTGTAAGTGCAGATTCTAAAGGGGTTAGAATCGCAAATTGCCTAACTGCAGATTCTGAACCGGTTAACGAACTTGAAGCGACTTTAACAGATAACTATAGCATACATAATAAGGATAGGCAACAACAAAGCAGATGAAAACGCAAGTGGGGATAATCGGAGCGGGGCCGGCGGGGCTAGTACTGGCGCACCTGTTGCAGCGCACGGGAATTGAGTGCGTGGTGCTGGAAGCGCAGTCACGACAGTACATCGAAGAGCGCGTGCGGGCAGGTGTGCTGGAGCAAGGGACCGCGGAGCTGCTGAACGAGCTTGGCTTGGGCGAGCGGATGATGCAGCAGGGGCTGATGCACTACGGCGTGGAGCTCCGATTTGGCGGACGAGGGCACCGAATCGATTTTGCGGATTTGACGGGCGGCAAGGGCGTGATGATTTATGCGCAGCATGAAGTGATCAAGGATTTGGTTGCGGCGCGGTTGAACGCGGGCGGAGAAATTATTTTTGAAGCGCGAAATGTGAGCGTCGAGGGACTGGAGAAGGAAAAACCGGTGATCCGGTTTGAAAAAGGTGGGACGAAGGAGCTTGAGTGCGATTTTATTGCAGGATGCGATGGGTTTCATGGAATTTGCCGCGAAGCGATTCCGGCGGGAATTTTGAAGAGGTATGAGAGAAATTATCCATTCGGGTGGCTGGGAATCTTGGCGGAGGCGCCACCGGCTTCGCATGAATTGATTTACGCGAATCATGAGCGCGGCTTTGCGCTGATGAGTATGCGTTCGCCGAACATTAGCCGGCTGTATTTGCAGTGCAAGCCGGAAGAGAATTTGAATGAGTGGCCGGACGAACGGATATGGGAGGAATTGCAATTGCGGTTTGCGAAGCGGGACGGGTTTTCACTGACCCGCGGGCCAGTGGTTCAGAAAGGCGTGACGGGGATGAGGAGTTTTGTGGTTGAACCGATGCAATACGGGCGGCTGTATTTGGCGGGAGATTCGGCGCACATTGTGCCGCCGACGGGCGCGAAGGGACTGAATTTGGCGGTGGCGGACGTGCGAGTTCTAGCCGCCGGATTCAAGGAGTTTTACGGGAGCCGGAAGTGGGAACTGCTCGAGAGATATTCGGAGATTTGTTTGCGGCGTGTGTGGAAAGTGCAGCGGTTTTCGTGGTGGATGACTTCCCTGCTGCACAGATTCGAGAGCGATGGAGAGTTTGACCGGCGCCGGCAGATGGCGGAGCTGGATTATGTGACGAGTTCGCGGGCGGGGATGACGACGCTGGCGGAGAATTATGTTGGGTTGCCGATGGAGTAAGGGTGGAGCGGACGGTATCCCGCATGGTCGGTGTTAGAAAACCGTCTCTGCAAAGGCGCGTTGCGATCGATTGGTCTGGTCGTTGCGAGAAATCGAAGAGGGCACGATCTGTCGTGCCCCTACTCGTGACGTGAAAGGTGTCTTGAATTTTTCTCCGGTTTGTTTGAAGAACGAAGCCCAGTTGCTACGAGCCGGAGTAGAGCTGGAACGGGGCCCAGTAGAAGGGGCGGTGGTAGGGGCCTTTTGAATGGAGCAAGGCAAGCTTCGCATTGCGGAGTGCGGCGGCTGGATCTTGTCCCGCGGTAACACCTTTATAGAGATCGTCCATGATTTGCGGAGCGGACGCGGTGCTGACTTCCCAGAGGCCTGCGACGACGTTGTGTGCTCCGGCTCGGAGGAAGGCCCAGGAGAGGCCTACGAGGCCTTCTCCAGCAAACTCGCGTTCGCCGGCGCCATTGCAGGCAGAGATGGAAACCAAATAAGCGCTGAGCGGCAATCGAACGATCTCGCGGGCGTAGAGCTTGTACTGGTCGCCTTCCGGCGACAGGATGATGGCCGACTCCAGTGGATGCGCGGTGCTCGCGATACCGTGCGTGGCGAAGTGTAGAAAATTATATTGCCGCGGCTTGCTGGAAAGATAATTGGACCTTACCGCGGCGGCTTTCGTGAACACGGCGCGGCGAGCCGCAGGAAAGAGCTGTTCGAGGGCCGCTAGTTCTTTGCCGGCATCAGCAAGCGGCGGAAAAACCCTGCTCGCGGGAAGCGCGTCGCCAAAGAAAAGCAGGTTGGGCGATTTCGGCGGCTGCATTTGGGCAGAGCGGGAAAGCAGCGCGAGCGAAGTACCCACGGTGATGGTGACGTCCTCAATCCAATAGTGAGGCACCGGTTCGTTAACGATGAGAGTGTCGAAATTGAGGCTATTGAGCCGCCCGTCCGGAAAAACAATTACGCGGGAATTCCTGGGAATTATCGATTGTGCAGGCCGAATGAGGGCGTCGTAAAGTTTTTGACCATCGCCCGCCAAGGAGTCCAGCGGATCGCGGGGATCCAGAAACGACAACCGATAGGATTGAGCAAGCGCATTGAGATCGGGACCCGGAGGAATGGAGAGGAGAGACACTTTGTCGGGACTGATCACCCACAGGTACGACCGGTGCTGACCGAGCCAGTAAAAAAGCAGAGTGGCATGCCGGGTGCGGGCGATTTCTTGGGGGTTGAACGACGAAGCTTGCTCCACATTTTTTTCGAGGCGTTGAGTGAGTCCGCGTTCGAGAGTTTGAGCGCGACTGAGGGCGGCCGTCTTGAGGGCGTCGAGCGGGCGATTCTGCGCTAAAAGAAAGCTTACATATTCGTCGTAGAAACGGATGGCACTGGAAAGAAAAGAGAGGCGGAAATCTTCGCGCTCCACGGAATCACGCGCTCTCGAGATAGTGGCAATGGCCTGCGAGAATTCGTGTTCGGCGAGGGCGTCCTTGTGCTGGGCTGCGTGAACCTGGGCAAGAGTCGCAAGGGCTTCCCATTGCAACGATGTAGGAGCATGGGTGTCAGAGGCCAGCTCTGTGAGGAGGCTTACGGCGGCCTCAAGTTTATTCTCGCGAAAAGAAAGCTGAGCCGAGAGAAGTTTTTCATACTGCACACTCTTCGGGTCAGGGTTGGTTGCGTCGAAACTCTGCGCGCGAGCAACTCGATCTCTGGCGAGGGCGAACTGGCCGTTTTGCATTGCGACCAAACCCAAATTTTCGAAACATTCGCGGAGAGTCGAAGAATCATGGAGATGATCGGCAAGATCGAGGGCTTGAGAGATCTTCGCTTCGGCGGAGCGAAAATTGCCCAGGTCGAATTCAACGGTGCCAGCACTCAGAAGCCAATAGGCCCGATCGGCAGCAAGGCCCGCCCTTTGTGCATCGGCCTCCGCGAGTTGAAATTGTTCGAGGGCGTTCGGGAGATCACCAAGCTCATGATAACTCCAACCGACATTGCCCTCGACACGAGCGATCGAGTTGATAGCGCCGGTTGCCCGAGAAAGCTCGAGCGCCGACTTGTTCCAGTCCAAGGCCTCGTCGTAGTGTTCGAGTTGGGTGGCGGCAAGTCCGAGGCTGCCCAAAGCGGCGCTTTCGAGAAACGGGTCGCGCGAGCGAACGGCTATGTCGCGGGTCTGTTTGTAGTCCGCGTAGGCCTTTTCGGTATCGCCGGAAAGGAATTCCAAACTGCCGCGGCGGAGAGAGAGCTGGCCAAGCAACTGTTGCTGTGACGAGTCGATGATCTTCTGCGCAGAGGCCAAGTGAAAACGAGCACGATCAAATTGAGAAAGCCATCCATAGGACGCGGATTGAGTAAGGTGCTGCCATGCCTCGACATCGGAGCCGTGAAGGACTAGAGGAAGGTCAGCGTCGAGGAGCGAGATGGACTCCTGGTAGTGGCCCTGAAGCATTAGGATTTCCGCGCGGAGCGTGCGAAAGCGCCAGTGCCATTCCGAACGGATATCGGGAAAGTCTTCGGCGCCAAGTAGTGCGACTTTCGACGCGGATTCCAAATCGCCACGTCTTACCTGTTCCCAAGCGGCATCGTAGCGTTCGCGAACGCGAGAACCGCTTGGCCGGCAAGAAACCAGAAAACAAATCGCAGCAAACGAAACGATTAGGGCCAGGGCCGACCGTTGGTTTTTGTGCCGCCGCCAGTACCGTCGCCACTGGTTGTGGAGCCTAGTTCGAAGCGGAGCATAGTCAGCGTTTTCTCGCCGGGCTTGATGAGGAGTTCGCCAAGAAATACTTTGCCGAAGCCAGGCACGTAAAGAGAATGGCGGTGAACTTTGACGCCGGGGCAATCCGCTTTGATACTCTTCACGATCGAGCAAAGGAAAACTCCGTCTACGTCGGCGGGCTTGAGGACTTCATCGGTGCCGAGAGGGTCCTCGGCTATTTTCCTGAAATCGCCGCCTTTCTTAAAGGCCGATTCTGCCTCTTCGTAGGTTAGCAGGTCGTGAAAGAGGTCGTGATTCAATTCGATGTGAACGGGGCAGCCGGCGATGCGGAGATTTTCGAATTTGCTGCCGATCCACGTGATATTGCCTTCCGTTTGGTCAGCGTGATGTTTCGAATAAAGGCGCGAGACGACGCGATCGGCGGTGAGGACATCGAACATGTTCAAACCTTCGAGCACGGCGGTCGCGAGCGTGTTATGCGTATCGTCGTCGGCCTGGTGGCCGCCGGAGACGTGCGAATAACCCTGCTTGAAGGAAATAAAGCTGCGGAATTCGAAAGAATCGACGCGAGAGTGGCCGTGGCCGCCGATGACGGGCAAGGCACTTTGCGCTTGGATGTCGATTTGATGATGAAACGGCCGAGTGAAGTTAGCACTAAACGCGTGAGCACACGCGTGGAAATGGAACCTACGGGGCGCCTTCGGGGACATACGTATCACCTCTTAAACGTAACTACTGAGCGGTTAATGCTGCTGAATTTGTGTCGAAAATGCAACTGTAAACGGCAGCTCGCCGGCGGAAACCGATGTTCCAGCGGTTTTAGCAAGGATCAAGAGTTTGTAATCGCCTTCCCGGAAGCCGGGAGGAATCGGGAGCACAACGCTTTTTTGCGCGCGTTCGGCCGGGACGCTGGATTGGACGAGCGTCTTCCCGGTGGAATCCTGAACCTGCAAAAGGAAGACGGAATCGGCTTGGCGCGGTGTGGCGGTGATGTCAAAGAAAAGATAGAAGGCCTGACCCGGCTGAATTTCGATGCGAGTCCCCGAAGAGCCGTGGACGCTGGCGTTGACGAGTGAGAACCAGGGGGCGATGGCGGCTGCGGTGGAAAATTGGGTTTCGCGCTGAAGCCGGGGAATGCTGACAGTGTTTTGATACGTGATGACGGCGATCAGGGCGGCGAACGCCGGGACCGCGACGAGAGGCTTGAGCCAATCGAACCAGCCGGCGCGTGGAGTGCGCACGGTCTTTTCGGGCACTGCGGATTCGGCGAAATACTCGCGGCTCGCAGCAGCGAAAGCGACACCGGCACGAAGATTGAGGGCACAATCAGCGCAATCGAAATAGTGCTCTTCAAACTGGGCGCGGTGAAAGGGCGAGAGTTCGCCAAGTATATATTTTTCAACAGCTTGCATCCGCACTGCTTCCGTGTGGTCCATGTTCTCCATCCGAAGGTATAGTGCAGGGACCCCGTAAATCGTTTCACTTTCTCTTCTTCGCTGCCTCGCGTGATTTGGGTCGTAAGTCCTTATCTTCCAATACCTCACGGAGGTGCTCAATAGCGCGATGCATCAAGACGCGAAGGTAGTCCCGGCTGACGCCAAGCTCAGCGCAGACTTCGTCCTTTTCCATTTCCTGAAAGAAGACCTTGCTAATCAGCTCGCGCTCGCGCGGGACGAGGGACTTCACCGCTTCACGGACGCGTTCGTTGACCTCTTCGGCGATCGCTAACTTCTCTAGATTCATTACCTTGTCGGGGATCTCGGCGTCGGCGTCTTCGCTGGGTTGGGTCTTGCCTTGTTTGCGGTAGAACTCCTGAAGAACGAAATTGCAGACGGAATTGACGTAGGAGCCGATGCGCTCGGGGTGCCGAATGCCGTTCTCGGTTCGAAGGGCGCGGAAGACACGAATGAAGGTCTCTTGTTGAACGTCGTCTATAACGTCGGCGGAGAGGTAGCGGGCGCGCAGCTTGATACGCAAAAGCTGGCGGAAGTAGCTGACAAAGTGCTCCTCCGTCTCGGGATCGCCGTCGCGGAGACGCTGCACGTAATCGGCATCAAATAAATACAGTTCCACTGAGAGAGCTCTTAGGACTGGGAAGTATAGCCGTGACTTCGGGCGTGGGCAATGAATCGTTGGTTTTGCAGAAAAAATTCGTGTAACGGTTGTGGGCTAAGGCGCACTACACGGCCATAGGAATCCTGAAGATCGGAAACCTACACCCTCGGGACGAGAAATCGTTCCCTGGCGTGCCCCTGAGGCGGCGGACCGGGGTTGAGTGGGAGAGCCAATCCCGATCCGCCTCCCTTTTTATTTGGGGCGAGGTAAGAGGAGAACCGCGTTGCGAGAACCAGTAGTTGGGGAAGTTGGGACCGAACCTGCCTTCGTTTCGAGCTCCAAGAAAACCAGAAAATCGAAGGCCAGGCGGCGCGAACAGGTTGTAGCGCTGCGGGCGGAATTTGTCGTTAAGCCCGGGCACGAGGAAAGAGTTCGCGAAACACTCGACTCGATCCTGGAAAACTCTTTTGGCAGCGATCAAGAATTCCTTCAGGCACTGGTATTAACGTCCGAGCTGGAATCGCGGCTGGTCACGGTTCTGACATTCTGGCAATCGAGCCGATTCGCCGAGGCACGCGAACGGCGTGTGCAGTGGTTGCGGCAGAAACTGGCGCCGTATCTCGACCAGACACTGCGCGTGCAGTCCTACCTGGCACAAGTGACCGAAGCAAAGCGCGAAACGAAGCCGGACGAGATGGTTTCGCTGTCTGATAGCTATCCCGCAATCTGCGAAGCGATGGCCGCAGCGAACTAACCGGAACAATCCGCAAATTTCACTGATACGTTTCGCAGGGATTGCACACGACTAATTCAGAGGAAAGTTATGGCCGTACCAGTAAGAGGGCGTCAAGAGCAACAGACCACTGGGGATTCGGGGGACTTACGTGCGATGCATCTTCACAAACTTTGCCGTTATGCTGGTTGCCTGGAGCATGGAACTACTGCCCTTGGCGATGAAGATCTGTGCTGCGATCATTTTGTTCTGCGTTGTTATGAATTCCTCCAGCAGATTGATGCAGAACGAGGCAAAAGCAGCAACGATTTCCTCTTCACAGCCGATTTGAAAAATTCGGTGAACAACTGCCTGCACGGGGCACTCGAAATTTCGCTGCGGTCGGAATCACTCAGCAATCTGCAAAAGGCGCGGCTACTGGATATCATGCTCTGGGCTGGAGAATTTATACATCGAGCCGACGCCGCGCGGTTTGGGGCAAGAGGCTCGTGCGTGAGCGGGGTATATGCAGCGCCGAGCGGCCAGCGCGCCGCTTACGTGAAACCGGGCGTCAAGACGCGAACGAGCCTGCTGCGTCACTGATTCTCTCGCGCGTTAACCTTCACTGAGAGGCAGCGTATTTAGTTCGCCTTCCCATCTGGCGACGACGGCGCTTGCCAGGCAATTTCCAATCACATTGACGGAAGTTCTCGCCATATCCACGAGCGTGTCCACGCCGAGAATGATGAAGATTGGTTCTGTGGGCAGGTGGAACAGAGAAGACGTCGCGAGCAAGACCACGAGGACCGCTCGGGGAACTCCGGCAATTCCTTTGCTCGTGAGCATGAGCGCAAAGACCATGAAGAGCTGTTCGCGCCAGGACATGTGAATGCCTGCGACCTGGGCGACGAAGATGGAAGCCACGGCCAAATAGAGCGTCGAACCGTCCAGATTGAAACTGTACCCGGCAGGTATGACGAATGCGACGATGCGGCGCGGGACGCCAAACTCTTCCATGCACTCCATCGCACGCGGCAATGCGGCTTCCGAGGTACTGGTGGCGAATGCGATCGTGGCGGGTTCAGCGACGGCGCTTAAGAAGCGCTTCAAGGGGATGCGGGCGAACAAGGCGACTGGAAGCAACACAAACAGCAAAAAACACAGCAACGCAGCGTATGCAGTGAGAATCAGTTTGATCAGCGGCAGGAGCACCGCGGCTCCCATGTGCCCGACGGTATATGCCATGGCCGCGCCGACGCCGATCGGTGCGTAATACATGACGATTTTTGTGAAGCTGAACATCACCTGTGTCAACGATTCCGCAAGGGTGAGCATCGGAGCGCGGTATTTTTCGGCGACTCGGGATAAGGCCAGCGCAAACAGAATCGCGAAAACGGCAACTTGAAGGATCTGATTCTCACCGATGGACTTAACGATGTTTTCGGGAAAGATGTGGAGGATAAAGTCGTCCCACTTCAACTGCGAGATGGATTGCGGCGCGGCCGCTGTTTCGGGAGTTGTGGGTAGCACAATGCCTTCTCCCGCGCGCGTGATATTGATGGATGCAACTCCCACGACGATAGCGATGGTCGTGATGACCTCAAAATAGAGGAGACTCTTCCAGCCGATGCGCCCGACTTTGCGCACATCTCCGTGACCGGCGACTCCGGTGATCAACGTGCCCAAGATGAGTGGCGCGACAATCACTTTGATAAGGCGCAAGAAAATATCGCTGAGGATCTTCAGCTGCGCTGCAAACGAGGGCCAATCGAGGCCGAGTTCAAGACCGACGAGCATTGCAAAAAAAATCCAGAATGTGAGATTGCGCTGGCGGATGCCAGCCGCGGCGAGCGAAAGGAGCGCGATCCATCTGACCGCAGCCGTCACCATATGATTCGGCACGAAATGAATTAATGCAAAGCCTAGGGCGAGAGCCGCGAAGCCAACGGCTTGCAGCAGAAACGTTATGTTGTTCGAGGAGTCGTCGACAGACCCCGCTGCTTGTTGGTTCGTTTCCATGGGGAATTCGGGCCGCGACATCTTAACGTGCCTGCGAGACCTGAGGGCGATTTTTCTTCGAGCTTATTGGCGAGGCTATGTGCAAAAGCTTGGGCGGAACTTGCCGCCGCCGGTGTCGCGCTGCTATCTTCGATTCATGCCAAAAATCAGCCATTTTGAATGCTCACGCTGCAAGAAAACGGTTCCCGCAGATAAACCGCAGACGCTTTGCCCTGATTGTGCGGGCTCACTTTACGTTCGCTACGACCTCTCTGCGGCGCGCGGTACGGCGCGGCGTGAGGCTGTCGCGAAGGATGCGGCGAGTTCACCGTGGCCCGGAATGTGGCGATACCGTGCGGTGTTGCCGGAAGTGACGCCGGTGACGCTTGGCGAAGGTTGGACGCCGATGCTGCGCAGTAAGCGCCATCAGAATGTTTTTTTGAAAGAAGAAGGCGCGAATCCGACGGGAAGTTTTAAGGCGCGCGGGCTGGCGCTGGCCGTGACGATGGCAAAGCATTTTGGGCTGACGAGACTTGCGGTGCCGTCGGCAGGAAACGCAGCAGGTGCGCTTGCGGCGTACGCGGCGGCTGCGGACATTGAAGCAAACATTTTTATGCCAAAAGATGTGCCTTTCGCGAACTATGTCGAGGCGGTGTTGTATGGCGCGAATGTGACGCTGGTGGACGGATTGATTTCGGACTGCGGAAGAATGGTGGCGGAGCGAAAAGAGAAAGAGGGCTGGTTCGATATTTCGACGCTCAAGGAACCTTTCCGGATCGAAGGAAAGAAGACGATGGGATACGAACTCGTTGAGCAGCTCGGATGGGAATATCCAGCGGCGGTTTTTTACCCGACGGGCGGCGGTGTCGGATTAATAGGAATGTGGAAGGCGTTCATCGAACTTGAAGAATTGGGTTGGGTCCAACCGGGCAAGCGGCCGAAAATGATTGCCGTGCAATCGTCCGGATGCGCTCCCGTGGCAAAGGCTTTCGACAACGGAGAGAAAGCCAGCCAAATGTGGCAAAACGCGGAGACGTTTGCATCGGGGCTTCGCGTGCCGAAGCCTTACGGCGATTACATCATGCTGGAGATTTTGAAGGAGTCCGGTGGCGTTGCGCTGGCATTTCCGGATGAACAGATTCTTGCGTCGCTCAAGGACTGGGCAAAAAATGAGGGGATTTTTCTGTCACCAGAAGGCGCGGCCTCAACCGTGGCTTACGACCATTTGATTCGAACAGGCTACTTGAAGCCGGAAGACAAAGTCGTGCTGTTCAACACCGGTTCAGGGCTCAAGTATACCGACGTGACGGCAGAAGCGGCGGGATTGAAGCGGCCTAACTAATCGGGTGTTTCGACGCATCTAAAGTTTGAATGCTCGCATGCCGATATTCGGTTTTGACTACGATTACGGAACCGGGCAAAATGATGTTATGAATTGGATAGCCAAAGAGAATGCTTTCGCGCAACGGTGTTGTTCGTGTTGCGGACACGTTTCTTCTGGCGACGGCAGGTCTGATCTTTAACTAAGTAAAGTTCAAATCAGCCGAATAGACCCCACCGCCAGAAGTTCCCCAGCTGGTGGGTTTTTCGTTTTATGGGGCGCGTTCGCCAAGTGGTAAGGCAAAGGTCTGCAAAACCTTTATCGGCGGTTCGATTCCGCCACGCGCCTCCAAAAATATCAAATTAAAAGCGCACCCTCTCGCTCGCCAGATTTTGCGACTTCGGCGACTTCGGCATCTTACGTCTTCCGCGCAGAAGAGGTATAGTCCCGGCGAGGTTTTTTCCAATGCGCGGACGGACGTTAAAGGTGGTGGCTTATGTTTTCGTCCTCATCGTACTTTCCACTGCCGGAGCGTATTTGCTGCGGGCGGGGCAGCAAGGGAACTTCTCGTCATCCGCTCCGGAACGGCAAGATTGGGCGGCGTACGGCGGCGGACCGCTGAACGACCATTACTCACCGCTCACGCAGATCAATCGCGAGAATGTGAACCAGCTTCAAGTGGCCTGGACATTTGATACGGGCGAGCCGGGGGGCTTGCAGTCGAGTCCACTTGTCGTCGACGGAGTTCTCTACGGAATCACACCAACGCAGAAAATCTTTGCCCTCGATGCTGCGACGGGAGCACTGCGATGGAAATTCGATTCCGGGATCAAGGGCGCCCAGCCAGATCGTGGGCTCGCATATTGGAGCGACGGAGAGTCGTCGCGGATTCTCGTTGGAGTTTTGAATTTTGTGTACGCGCTGGATGCGACCACGGGGAGGCCGATACCTGGTTTCGGCGAAGGCGGCCGCGTCGATTTGCGGAAGAATCTCGGTCGTGAGCCGGCGGAAGAACAATCCATTTTCCTGACAAGCCCGGTGGTTGTTTATAAAGACCTGTTCATTGCTGGTGGCCGGTATCCGGAGACGCTTCCTGCGCCTCCTGGAGACATTCGCGGCTTCGACGTCCGGACGGGCGAATTGCGATGGTCCTTCCACACGATTCCGCATCCGGGAGAGTTCGGCTATGAGACTTGGCCTGCCGATGCGTGGAAGACGAGTGGCGCGGCGAATAATTGGGCAGGGATGTCTCTCGATCCCGTGCGCGGAATTGTCTATGCGCCGACCGGCTCAGCCGCGTTTGATTTTTACGGCGGCGACCGCGTTGGAGACGATTTGTTCGCCAATTCCCTCATCGCGCTCGATGCCGAGACCGGCAAACGCATATGGCACTTTCAGGGCGTGCGCCACGATATTTGGGACCGCGATTTTCCGTCGGCGCCGGCGCTGCTTGCGGTTCGGCGCGATGGCAAAGAAATTGACGCGATAGCGCAGACTTCGAAGCAGGGATTCGTCTACTTATTTGATCGGGCGACGGGTGCACCGCTATTTCCAATCGAGAGCCGCAAATATCCGGCGAGCACCGTGCCGGGAGAAGTTGCGGCAGCGGAGCAACTGCTTCCGGTGAAGCCGCTACCGTTTGCGCGCCAATTTTTGACCGACAAATTGCTGACGGAGCGCACGGCCGGAGTTAAGAAGTGGGCTGCCGAGAGATTTGCGCAGCTTCGCAGCAATGGACAATTCGTTCCACTCAGCATCGGCAAGGATACGGTGGTTTTCCCCGGATACGACGGCGGGGCGGAATGGGGCGGGCCGGCCATCGATCGGCAGACGGGCATCATTTACATCAACTCGAATGAGATGGCCTGGACCGGCGCGCTCGCAGAAAATAGCGGTGGCAATTCGCCGAAGGCGATTTACCTGAGCCAGTGCGGCGTATGCCACGGCGAGAAGATGGCGGGATCACCGCCCGCGATGCCATCGCTTGTGGGAATTGGAAATCGTCTATCGCCGCCGCAAATCGTGGCTACGATCAAGGGCGGCAAGGGCCGCATGCCCGGATTTCCGAACCTGAACGACGACCAGATGTATGCACTGCTGGATTATTTGCTGAGTGGGGTAAGCAAAGAACTTGAGAGTTCCGCGCCACCGCTGCCGGGAATGAAATATCGATTTACCGGGTATAAGAAATTTCTCGATCCGGACGGCTATCCGGCGATTGCTCCACCGTGGGGCACGTTAAACGCGATTGATTTGAATACGGGCGAGTATGTCTGGAAGATTCCTATCGGTGTTTACCCCGAACTTGCGGCGAAGGGATTGACGAGCACGGGCAGTGAGAATTACGGCGGGCCGGTGGTTACGGCGGGCGGAATTTTGTTCATTGGCGCGACGAATTACGACAAGAAGTTCCGCGCGTTTGACAAGGCGACCGGGAAACTACTTTGGGAGACGACGCTTCCCTTCTCCGGAAATGCGACGCCGGCGACCTATGCGGTTCACGGGCGACAATACGTGGTGATAGCGGCGGGCGGCGGGAAGGACCCGAAGTCGCCGTCGGGCGGAGTCTACGTGGCGTACGCGCTGCGGCAAGCACGCTGACTGATTGGCTGCGAGTGCTGTCTTCACCGGTTCATTTTGTATTCAAGACATCTAAACTATTTGTGAGCGACTGTTCCGATAAAGGGAAACGCAGAGCCACTAAGTGACATCTAAAGGTCTTCAGGGCCCGCAAGCCCAAACGAGATGATTGTGACAAGACTCCCTAACCCGGGCCAGGAAGGAATGGCGATGCAATTCGTTCGAAAGGCATTCCGGCTAATCTACATTACGATTTGCGTGGTGGCAGGCAGCGCGTTGTTTGTTGGCGGAGCCTCGGGTCAGACGGACCCCGCGGCGACGGCGGGGGCAGAAGTTGCGAAGGCACAGCAACCGGCCCAGCCGCAAGAAACTGGCACAATTCGCGGCGTGGTCGCCGACAAAACGAATACCGCAGTTGCGGCGGCGGCGATCACTCTAGCCCGCCCGGATTCCAGCGCCGTCCAGCGAACCACGACGGATGAGAATGGACAGTATGAGTTCGGAGGGGTGGCACCGGGGCCGTTCAACCTCGCCATTTCAGCGCCCGGATTTACCGCGCAAGCCGTGACCGGGGAATTGCGTGCGGGGGAAGCGTACACCGTGCCGACTGTGACGCTGGTGATTTCGACGGTGACAACGGAAGTGGATGTGACCATGTCACATGTGGAAATTGCGGAAGCGCAGATCAAGGAAGAAGAAAAACAACGGGTGCTCGGTTTCGTGCCGAACTACTACGTGAGCTACGTTCCCGATGCCGCGTCTTTGAATACAAAGCAGAAATTCGAGCTTGCCTGGAAAACCACAATAAACCCGATTACGTTTGCCCTGACTGGCGCCGCGGCGGGCGTGGAACAAATGCAGGATCAATACGGCGGATACGGACAAGGCGCGCAGGGATACGGAAAGCGATACGGCGCGACGTATGCCGACGTTGTCACCGGGAATTTTATCGGCGCCGCGTTGCTGCCGTCGCTTTTCAAACAGGATCCTCGGTATTTTTACAAGGGAACGGGATCGAAAAGATCGCGCGTGCTTTATGCGCTGGCGAACTCATTTATTGCCAAAGGCGACAACGGGAAATGGCAGCCGAACTACTCGGGGCTGATGGGAAGCTTCGCGGCGGGCGGAATTTCGAATTTGTACTATCCGGCGAGCGATCGCGGCGCGGGACTTACGTTTGAGAATGTGGCGATCACGATCGCGGCGGGAAGCGCGGCAAATATCCTGCAGGAATTCCTGATTCGCAAGCTGACGCCGAACGCGAACTCATCAGGACCCCACCCATAAAAAGTTCTATGTGAGGTCTCCCGGTTTTTTTCTTCGGCATCGCGCCGTCACTCAAAGCGGCGTCAGGGAAACTTCTTTGAAATAGACCGGATCGCCGGGATGATTTTGCAGACCGATGTAGCCGGTATCTTGTCGCGGTCCTCGATCGGGGTCGATGGAACCGGGCGGCTTCGGAGGCACTACGTTGCCCTCCCGGAAATCCGTCACCTTCACGCCATTCAAAAAGACAACCGTGTGCGGGCCATCGAGCGTGATTTCGAGCTTGTTCCATTCGCCGAGCGGCTTGATCGGGCGGGCCAGAGCTTTCGTAAATGTGTAGAGGACGCCGGTGCAGGAATAATCGTCCGGCCAATCGCCTATCTCGACTTCATAGCCACGGTTCACGGGCATCCACGGCTCGGTCGGCTTTTCTGGAACGCGGATAAAAACGCCTGAATCAGATTCTTTGCCGATCAACTTGAAAACAACGTGAAGTTTTGCGCGTCCGATTTTTTCGCGCGTGAACCAAAGTAACCCCATGCCGCCTTGCGTCTTCAAAATTCCGTCTTCAACGAGGAACGAGCCGGGACCAACGTGCTGCCAACCGTCTAGATTCCTGCCGTTGAAAAGCGGAATTGCCGCGGGCTGCTCGGAGAAGGAGCAGGCGACGCACAAAGCGGCGACGGCAGAGATGGAGAGGGGGACGAGTCGTCGGGAGGTCAGCACAGATTCTTTATACACGAAGGCTGTCCGAGGTCCCAAGCTATCGGCTGATACTCGTGTCGCCTTTTGGATGCCGAACCGAATTTCAGAGACCGACCACGAATTGCGCTGTTTTACGTTTGACACCGCGTTGCGGCGAGTGCGAGACTCCTGCGAATGATGTTGGTTAATTGGTTTTTTGTCCAGGAGCGGGCATGGGCGGACAAGGCATCGAACGTCGGGAAATTTTGCGATTCATCGGGATTGCGTCGATTGCAGGGGCATTCCCCGGATTCAGCAAGTGGTCTTTCGCTTGTGCGCGAGAGCATGTACATCAGGATGCGGTGCCGCACATGGCCAACGGAGCTTACAAGCCGCTCTTCTTTTCGCCGCAGCAATTTCAAATGATCGAACACTTGGCGGACATGATTATTCCGACCGACGAAACGCCCGGCGCGAAAGAAGCCGGCGTCGCGGAATTTATTGATTTCATGGTGGCGAACAGAGTTCCCGTCACTGCTCGGCGAGAGGTGCGCTGCGCGCAAGATGCAGTGGAATTGGGAAATGAGGCGCAAGGCCGATTCATTTCAGGCTTGAATTGGATGGATGCACGAGGCAAATCCGAGTTTGGGCATGAATTCATGGAGTGCACACGGGAACAGCAGAAGAATCTGCTGGAAGAACTTGCATATAAAGCCAAATTCAAATCGACGACCGAGAGCGGGCGGCAATTTTTTCAAATGGTGCGGGATTACACGGTGGTCGGTTACTACACGACGAGGGTGGGACTTGAAAGCCTCGGCTATCCCGGTTTGCGCATCGTGTGGCCTTCGATGCCGGGCTGTCCGCATCCGAACGATCCGGAGCACGCGCACCTGAATGAACCGGTTAGGCCGGCAGCGGCAGCCCCGGGTGGCCGGGCTTAGGAGCTTTGCACAACATGGCAACGAAAATATTTGACGTGATTGTTGTGGGCACCGGCGCCGGCGGCGGAACCGCGATGAAACTTTTGTGCGAGGCGGGGCTTTCCGTTTGTGCGATCAATTCCGGTCCACGGACCGAGCCGGCGAAAGATTACAAGCTGCACCGGCAAGTCTACGATTTGAAATATCGCGGGTACGGAAACCCGATGCGACTCGAAGGCAAGCCGCATCAGGAACCGTATTCGGTGGAGGAATCAGAGTACAGCGAGGCCAGCGACATTTTTGAGCACGACGTCGCGTATTCGAATGCGCCAGGCACAGATTGGTATTGGAAGCGTTGCAAAAGCACGGGCGGCAAAGCGAATTTCTGGGGACGCTCGTCCGCGCGATTTGGCGACATCGATTTCAAAGCGGCGGACCTGGATGAATTCGGAGAGAACTGGCCTGTCGACTATGCCGAAATTGCTCCATGGTTCGGCAAGGCAGAACGGTACATGGGCGTTGCAAGCACGGTGCAAAACCGGCCGAGTAATCCGGACGGGGACTATCTGCCGCCGATGCCGTGGCGTTGTATTGACCACATCATCCAAAAGGGCGCAGAGAAAATTGGCGTGCCCTACTTGCCGGATCGTTGCGCGCAGCTGACGGTGGCGCACAACGGCCATCCCGCTTGCCACTACTGCGGGAATTGCACGCGCGGATGCGATGTTGGTTCCTTTTTTTCGCCGACGTGGTTCACGATTCCGGAGGCGGAAGCGACGAAAAATCTGACACTGCTCACTAACGCGCTGGTGCGAAGCGTACTTGTCGACGAAACGGGAATGGCAAAAGGCGTGGCGTACGTCGACCGGAAAACCAAACGCGAAATTGAAGTTTACGCAAGAGTTGTGGTCCTCGCGGCGTCGTGCGTTGAGACGGCGCACATTATGCTGAATTCGAAGTCGCGGCACTGGCCGGCGGGCATTGCAAATTCAAGCGGGCAACTGGGCCGCAATCTCTGCGAGCATCTTTACGGTTGCCCCGGGTACGGCTGCCTGCCGCAGTTGCTCGGCCAGCCAGCGACGCCGGATAACATTGCGGACTCGACGGTTGCATGGATGCCGCGATGGCAGAATTTGAAAAATCCTCACGAGGAAAAATTCATTCGCGGTTACTCGGTGTATATGGGCGGCGGGTGCGGAGAATTTCCGGGTCACTACAATCAGATTGAAGGCTTCGGCTCTGAATACAAACGCGCGATCAAGCGCTACTATCCGACGCCGGTAGGCGCGTTGATTCAGGCTCCGACTTTGCCAAGTCCGACGAACTATGTGGACATCGATCCCGAGAAGAAAGACATTTTCGGAATCCCCCAGCTCCGATTTCATTTCCAGTGGGGCGCAAACGAACTGTTGATGTGGGAGCACTCGAAGCAGGTATTGATAGACCTGTTTAAGGCCATGGGCGGAGAAATGTGGGGAACGGACGACGAGCCGAATCGCCCGGGAACGAGCTTGCACGAGACTGGCGTCTGCCGCTTCGGCAGCGACCCGAAGACTTCGGTCACCAATAAATGGGCTCAGGCGCACGACGTGCCGAACATCTATATTTGCGACGCCAGCATTTTTCCAAGCTCGACGGACAAAACTACAACGATGCCGATCGTGGCGTTCGCAATGCGTACGTGCGACAACATGCTTTCCAATTTCAATAAAGGCGTGCACAAGCGGACATAGCTGGCGAGAGAATCGTCGCGCCCAAGCGTTTAACGAGCTTTGGTGTACCGCAGACGATCAGTGCACTCTGCGATCTCATCGTCAATCTTCTTGATCTCGAGCGCCATGCGGCTATCTTGAGGACTCTTCAGGTAGCGTTCGAAGAGGAGGTCCCGTTTGGCCTTCAGTTTGTCGCGTTTGCTCTTACATTCGATCAGCGTCTCTTGCATGGTGGTCAACCCTGCTTCCAGTATGAGGCATTCGCGGCGCAATTCTCCAGATTTCTGAACGAATTTTCGTTGAGATTCTGGCGAACGACGGTGCCGCCCGGCGGCACATCTGACGCATTAGGTGGTGGTAGACTTGCAATTGCACCAAATGGAGGCAGTTTTATGCAAACAGGCGATTCAACCGGAGCAGCGATCTTGGTGCAAACGATATTCCTGAAAGACGGCCACCTCCAGGGACTTCTGGGGCAGCAGGCCTCGAAGAGTCCGGAAGAGGCAGTGGAGTTTCTGAAACCGTATTACGTGGCGGCACTAGAAATGATGCGGAAAGCGATGGAAAAGGAAAGCTAGGCCGGTGAGCGGCCTGAGAGATTCGAACTCCCGACATTCTGGTTCGTAGGTTCGGAATCAAAAAATCTAACTCGTTTCTTTGGTGTCGTTTACGAGCCAGAAGCGCGTCAAATCCTTCCTCAATTGTCCGTAATTTGTCCGTAGAAGCCTGCATTGAGGCGGCGGGGACGAAATCGCCTCGCTCACTTCTAAGTCTCGTTAGCAGAAGGCGTTACCGACCGCTCCCCAATCCAATTGTCACAGGATTTGTCGGCTGTTCCACCCGTCAGGCTGCTAGTCAGAAAGTTGAACCTTCTCCGCGTCTTTACCGGTCCAAGCGTAAAGGACCGACCACGACCCGTATCCTGCAAAAACGACGACTGAACTCGTGGCTTGGATTACTTTTTTCCCGTCGAGATCGTCGTACTTGCCGGGGCCTTCGCGCCAGACCACGGGCGTTCCATCAGTTTTGTCCAGCGAGCGCATTTCCCAGCTGTCACCGATCTGGCGCGCCATAACGAGTTCCGCTTTACGCTTCGGGTTCTCTCCGGAGATTAAGACCACAGCCCAGGTTGGCTTTCCGTCGCCGTAAAAGTTAACTCGGGCAAGACCAGGGCATTTCTTGCCGTGGTCCTTTTGAAACAGCCGCCTGTTTTTCTGGCTCAAGTCCGCCAGCCTCACGACGCGGGTATCGGGATACCTTTTTGATAGCTCAGCCTGTAGACCAGGTGGAAGATCGCAAGGATCATTCGGTGCTGCAGCGGCCTGGATTGCAGCGGCCGCACCAAGAATCATGAGGCACACAAAGGCTGACTTCAATCGCATATAGGTGATCTCCTTACTGCGTGTTCGCTTCACAATTCTTTCCAGGCTTACACTCGGGAGTGTCTGGGATCGAATTCGGCGCGTTTGGACTCGGATGAAGGGGCGAGACAAGCTGGATATGATAGTGGGGGCCCGCGCCGTACTTGGTCTTAAGTTTTCTTTCGTCCAACAGGTAAGGTGCTCCACACTTTCCTGCACAGCAGTAGATGCCGTTCGACCCTCTGGATGGCGTACCAACCGGCCTAATGTCCACGGTTGTGCCCGCTGCGTGACCGGGATCTGCGTGTTTTCCGTTCGTGGTGGCATTAACATGCTGATCTTTTCCGGTGCAACGGTCCATGCATCTCATGAATTTGTCTAGGGCCGGAGGAAGGGGCTTTGGAACTTCATCTTCGGTTGTGTAAAGACCAGAAGGATCAGTGAATTTAATTGGGTTATTCCTGACGTACGTATAGAAATCGATTCCGGCATCGAACAAAGCCGCGTCCTCGCTTAGAAACCTTCCATCCTGGGCATTGTAGTACCGCTCTCTGAAATAGTAGAGACTCGTCTCGGTGTCGAACTCGCGGCTTGTGAACTGAAACGGATTGCTCAGCGAGCCACTCGACGAGATTTGCTTGCCGAACGAATCGAACACATACGTTTGGGCGAGCGTACCCGCTGCGCTACTCAGCGAGATGATAGACCCAAGCCCATCGGCCTGGTAGTAGCTCGTCGCTCCCGAGCGCAGCATTGCGACAGGCTCGTCGATCTTAACTGTCGTGTGCGTGTAGCGAGCAACGACTCCTCCGGACGCATTCGTTTCTTCGATCACGTCGTCGCCGTCATAAGCGTAGACGTTCGTTCCAGTGGACGAAGATTTGTAGATTCTTTTTCCGAAGGGGTCGTATTTGAGGCTAACCGTTCCGCCTGAGCCGGGCAGCGTCACGCTGGTCAAGCGATTTTCGAAGTCCCATGCGTACGTGGTGATGCCCGTCGAATCATTCTTCGTGACGGCGTTGCCGTTGTAATCGTAACCGTAGGTGGCGTTCGAAGTTGCGGTCAGCTCATTCGAGCTGTTTGTGGTGTAGGAAGAAACTCCCAGCGACGCCGTGCGATTTCCTACCGGATCGTAGGAATAGCTCTCCGTCGTTGTTGCTCCCTGCGTTGCCGAGAGCAACTGGTAGATCGCGTCGTAGCCGTAATTCGTCGTCACGTTTGTTCGATTATCCGTCTTCGCTGTCCGGTTCCCTGCATTATCCACTGTGTACGTGGCCCCGTCGATAGTACTCCCGGACAGTTGGTGCAGCACGCTCGTCAGCCTAGACAAATTGTCATACGTGTAGTTCGTCGTCACGCTGTTTGGCCGTGTCATCTGCGTACGGCGGCTCAGCGCGTCGTAGCTGAAACCGAAATTACCCGTCGTGAATGCCGACGGCGGCGTCAGCGTCTGCAACCGGTTCAGCATGTCATACGCATACGTGGTCGAGCCGCCCTCCGGGTCCGTGAATCCCGTGCGATTCGATGCCGCGTCGTAAGTGTAGCTTGTGGTGAACGATCTTCCCGTCAAGAAGCTGTAGTTCGTCGTCGTCCCGGTCAGCCGCCCCATTCCGTCGTACGCGAACTGATACGTCCCAGTTGGATCGTTCACCTGCTGGATTCTTCCAACCAGGTCGTAGACATAGTCCACTTCCGTCGAATCGGGATACAACTTCCGCGCGAGCCGGTTGATACCGTCATACACGTACTGAATCGTGTTGCCGTTGCGGTCCGTCTTGCTCGTCAAATTCCCCACCGCGTCATACGCGTAGCTTTCGACATGCGACGACGGGAAGTTCGTCTGCGTCACTCTTCCAAATGTGTCGTACGTGAAATAAGTGGCATGTCCGTTCGCGTCCGTGATGCTCGTCAAATTGTTTTCTGTGTCGTAGCCGTACGTCGTCACGTTGTTCGCCGCGTCCGTGACCGTCAAAAGCCGATCCGCGTCGTCATACGTGTAGCTCGTTGTCTTGCCGTTCTGGTCTGTGACGGAAGTTCGCCGCCCACGCGAATCGTACGCAAACGAAGTCGTCGTGCTGTCTGGATATGTAATTTGCGTAAGCCGGTTTCCAGTGTCGTAGGAAAACGTGGTCGTGTGATTCAGCGCATCCGTGATCGAAGTCCGATTCCCGCGTGAATCGTAACCATAACTCGTCACGTTGCTTTGCGCGTCCGTGATACTCGAAATCAAGCCGACGGAATTGTAAGCAATCGTCGTGACATGGTTCAGTGGATCAGTGATTGTCGTGAGTTCACCCTTCGTGTCGTAACCGAACGTCGTTGTGCTCATCGTGCCGACACCGGGCGCGGAACTGCTAATTCCGGTGAGGTTTCCGTGTGAGTCGTAGGTGTTCGTCGTTACGTTGCCCAAAGCGTCCGTCACGGTCGTGACTTCGCCCAGGCTGTTGTACGTGTACGTCGTTTTTGCCGAAGTCGTGCGGGTCGGAAAGACCGTTCGAGCCTTAAGGTTGTTCGCACTATCGAATTGGTCGAAAGTTGTGTGACCAAGCTCGTCAGTGACCCAGAGCCGGTTTCCGAGCGAATCGTATTGGTTTTGGACGGTACCGCGAACGTTGCAACTGGAACATCCCGAGCCGGTCGCATCCGTAAATTCGAACTGTCCTCCAAATGGGGAAGAGTGATACGTCGATTGGTTTCCGAGCGAATCGGTCACCACTGCGGTCAGGACGACGTTAAAATTCATTACCGCGCCTCCGCCGGTTGTGATGTTCCCTGCGGTGACAAAAACAGGACCAGACGTGGCGTCATCTGGTACAAGAGCCACAATCGAAGTGTCGCCCCAACTCGTGATGGAGGCGGCGGGGATTCCATTGAAGGCAACCGACCCTGCCGTCGTGCCGAATCCAGTCCCACTAATCGTAACGGAAGTTTGCGCCGGTCCGGAGGCAGGCGACATGCCGGTGGCGACTGGGTTTGCGACAGAACCACCCGCCGTTAGAGAAACACTGTCGAACGTCGCAGTGACCTGTGTAGCGGAATTGCCGCCGCCGACCCCGAAACCAATCAAAACATTCCGGGTGGAATTCATCTGGACGCTTCCGATCTGTGCCCAGCCACTCGGGTCGCCGGGAGCCGGAATATACGCGGCGAAAGTGTTTCCGCTACGGACGAGCTTAAAGGAGTACGGAAGGGTGATGGACGAAGAATTTTGCTGGCTGGAAGCCCCACCAGGAATGGAGCGGCTCATAAAAGACAAGAATCCCGCGTTGGAAATACCCTCGGCATCGGCGGAGAAAGCATCGAGCGTTTGACGGACGACAACACCCGCCTGCATTGCGGTCGAGTTTCCTGAGAGGCTCACTAATCGAACAATGAGGCTACCGTCGGTGTTGAGCGGCTGATAAACGAAGTGGAACTGGTCTGCGGCGTTACCAAATCCGCTCCCAGTGGTGTGAATCGTGAAGACGCCGTTGTTATAGCTGGCATCTCCCGGCGCGCCGCCAACCGGAAAGTCGTACCAGCCACTAGCCAGCGGTTGTGTCGTGACCGTGTAGAGCAACGCATTGCTAGAGTTCATGCTCGGCGCTACGACTACAGAAAGCGGTCCGGTCACGGCACCGGAAGGAACAGTGACCGTGATGGACGTATCGTTCCACAGATTGACCGTCATTTCGGCATCGCTCAACAGGACCTTGCTGTTTCCCTGCGTAGCGCCGAAGTTAGAGCCCGAAATGATGATCTGGCTGCCTACGGAACCGGTCGAACTTGAGAGGCTTGTAATTACCGGCGTTGACGAGGGCGATGCCGCCGAAATAATCGAAACGTTATCGAATACTGCGGTTCCAGTCGTCGAGAAAAGACCCACGTAGACGGAAGTGCCCATTTCAATAGACGTGCTCGGACCGGCTTGCTGCCAGTTCAAGCCGTCCACGGAAAAGAAGGGACTGAATCCGTTGCCGCTGCGGACGAGTTTTACCCAATAGGGCGGTGGTGTGCCTACGTTGCAATTGCACAGAATTGCATAGTTGTTCGTGTTCGCGATGAGCCGATACCAGAACGACCAATTCGCGCTGTTGTAGTACGTGACAGCGGCGTTGGCCGCGCCTGCGTCCAACGAATCCCGCATCATCACTCCGGCATTTTGAAACTGGTCTGTTTCGCTAATGACTCGAGCGATGATAGTTCCGTCGCCCGACAGCGTCTGATACGCAAAATGCCCAGAATCGGCGCTGACGTAGCCTCCGCCACTGGCGCTTAGCCCTCCGACGCCGTGAACCGTGAATTGATGATTAGCGTAGCTTGCGGTGCCTCCGGCTGTCGCAAAATCGCGGTCGAGCCAACCGGACGGAAGCGGATTCGAGGTCACCGTGTACTGAATGGGATTGCTGTCAAGCAGGTCCGGCGCTGCCGAAACTACCAATGGTCCCGTCGTCGCCCCGGAAGGAATCGTGAAGGTAATCGCCGTCGCACTCCAACTCGTGATGTTGGCAGCGGTACCATTCACAAGAACTGCGCCGCTCGACTGCGTTGCTCCGTATCCCGATCCCCAAACGTTGACGGAAGTTCCCGTCGTTCCTGTGGTGCTGGATATTCCGCCGAGTGTCGGTCCCGGCGCGCTCGTCGATGTGACCTGAACGTCGTCGAAGGCTCCCGAGGACAGGCTCCAGTTTCCGCCGCCGCTGACAAACATCCCTGCGTACACGGACGCGCCCATCGTGATCGTAGTGCTCGTTCCAACCTGAGCCCAGTTTTCGCCGTCGGCGGACATGAACGAGGTAAATGTATTTCCCGACCGCGAAACTTTTATCCATATTGGTACGGGAAGATTCTGCACTGGCGTTTGCAGAATGTTGTTTGCCCCAGTCGTCAGGCGCGAGCCCGCGTACGCATTCACGCTCGACCCGCTGTAATAGATGGACATGCTGGCGTTTGTCGCATTCGCGTCAAGCGAACTGCGAATGTCGAGGCCCATTAAAACCGCAGTTGGAACCGAACGAACCCTGGCGACGATTGACCCGTCACCGGAAAGCTGGCGATACGTGTACTGAAAGCCGTCTGTCGAAGCGCCGCTGTTGAAATATCCCGAACCCTGCACCGTGAAAACGTTGCTGGAATAGCTCGACACGCCCGCGACGTTGGCGGTTCCGATGTCCAAGTTGAGCCATCCAGATTGCGGTTGGCCGGGAACTGTGAGATTCACCGAATTGCTGTTTATTCCAGTCACAACCACTACCGGACCAGAAGTCGCGCCATTCGGTACGGTCGCGACGATCTGCGTGTTATTCCAACTCGTGATGCTCGTCGCAGTAGTGCCATTGAACTTGACCATGCTGCTTCCCTGCGTGGCACCAAAGTTTGATCCACTGATTGTCACGGACGTTCCGGCGGGCGCAATCGTTGGCGACAAGCTGGAAATCGCAGGGGGCGGACCATCCACAAACACGGCGCTCACCACCGCATTCCCTGGACCGGTATTTGAAACAACGATTGAGACGTGCCCTGTGATCGTCCACTTTAGATAAATGCCGTTGGAGAAGCTCGTAATGCTCCGCGTATCAAGAACCGCGTGCGTAGCCGCGTCCTGAATCTGCATGCTCTCCGATCTCCCATAGGTGTCCCAATCCAACGCGTAAATGGAAAATGTGTGCGCGTTGCCGTCCGTAAGGTTGAGATCAAAAGTAAAACTCGAAGCTGAATACCATGTTCCTGCAATGCGGCCAGTGCCGCCATAGGACTGAGGCGCTCGTACGTCGGTCGTGCTGGAAGCCCAAGTGTAATTGGATTGATTCTGGACCGAAAACGAAACAGAGCTGGGAAAACTCTGCGAGTCACCGGCGATGGAAAGACCATCGGTGCCGTACGCCGATCTCCAATTCCCTTGCGTCGTAGTGTCGGTTCCAATGTAGCTGGCCGACGCCGACTGCGCGTTGACCCGGCTGGCGCATACAGCCACCAGCGAACAAGCGATAATTATGGCCAATCTCCAACGGCGCATCCTCATTGACAAAGCCTCCGCGATTCTCGCGCACCAGCGCTGAAAGTTGATAGTTGGTTCATTTGAAAGCAAAAGTTCAAGAGCACGTCTAGTGGTAAGAGACGCTCACTGCGTTGACGCCGCCCGCCTGCGAACTCGTCAGGCCGCGCCCCCCACTGTCGTAGGTGTGGGATTCCAGAACAATTCCTGAGCCGTCCGTGACCGAAGTGATGAGCGACGCACTGTTGTAGGTGAAATTCCAGGAAGAGCCATCGGGCTTCGTCACTTTTATGAGGCGACCGGACGCATCGTACGTATACGAGAGCGACACTCCAAAGTCCGAGGTTACGCTCGTTACGACTGCACCCGTGTAGGTAAAATAGAGGTGGCGCGAAGCCGCATCCGTTACACCAATTAACCTTGAGCCGAGCGTGTCGTAGGTCAATTGCGTGGTGTTTCCGTTGCGGTCGATGATTTGCAGCAATGGGCCACTCGGAAAGGGAAAGATTCTTTTTTCCCCGTTTTGGAACGTCATCGTCCAGTAGGTCCCATCATTCGTGAGACTGACCACTACGTTAGCGGGCGATTTCAACGTAAAGCTCGTGCCGTAGCCTCCGAAATACCACAGGCTGCCATCCGCTTTCAGATAACTCGGATTGTTCGGATCGTTGTTGTTAATCCGCTCTTCGTAAGTTGACCGCCAGTTGGGTCCGAATATGCCCGTTTTATAGGTACTCACAGCTCCGGGCCAAATACTGTTCCAAGTCCGTAGAAGGCTTATACCGCCGCCAAGTCCAGGCAATCGGACATCGTTTTCCTGAATGTACGTATTGCCATTGGTGAGATTGATTGGCTGCCCTGCGAGCGGAACCCAACCGCCACAAGTTGGGCAATAGGCCATCTTCGGGCAGTTCCCCGAGGGTCCGGTGCAAATCATGCTATACGAGCCTTCGCCGGGTCCGCATGTCCAACCCGAGGGAATCTGGTCGCCCCAAAAGAACAATCCTTGAGCCGTGCAAGGGTTGGGGGCCTGAGCCTGCGCGGTCAAACCATTGACGACAGCAAGGATTCCAACTAACAGTCCAACTAGAACCAGTCTGATTCGCACAACAATCTCCTCGACGAATTGAATAGACACACCGGCACCCAAGCCGAAAAATGAAACCTCGGCGCTCAAACGTACAGCTCACTCTATGTCGGAGCGCATCGGGCTGGCCCGAACGCTCACCTGAGACAACAACGTTTTATCGGAAACGGAAGACGAAGATTGACTACGCGATTATACTATCCGCGCCAATCCAATCTGCGGTACCAACTTAGTCGATTATATTCGCCGCGTACAGAGAACAGTACGATAGTACTATGCGAATGAAATGTTGTGGAAAACCTGGGGCACGGGTGGACTACCGACGGCTCCCCAATCCAATTATCAGAAATGTTGGAAGCAGACCGAGTTGCCTCGGGGTTACATTCGCGAAGTGGTTGCACGGGTGCGCAACCTTCCGATTGCACCCACCATCAGGTTCGAGATTTCCATTGATCGAGATGCTGCGTGAATCAATGTTGTTTGGTACGGGAAGACGCAAATTTGATTCACAATTATTCTTGCCTGGGCTGGCGGTGTTTGCTCTACGGATCAACCTGCTAACATTCCAGCACTGGATGAAGGCTGCGACGAAGTATGTTTGATTGCTCAAACGGTTTCCCGACTGCGTTGCGAAAGACGAAAACGTTCCGAAGGCAGGGTTCCATGCATTCAGGAGATTCAGGGCGACTCATCTGAGCAAATCACGAGCACATGAACACTTGATGAAGTTCTGGATGGGCCACGCGAAGTCAAATCAAACAGAGGAATACGTGAAGCTGTTTGACGAAGTCGAGTACCGCAGAGAAGTAGCGGACAGCATCGGACTAGGCTTCGAACTGCGACCGGAAAAGCCGATTGTCCGTAATGTCCGTAGAAAATCGGTGAAAGAAAAACTTGCAGTTGCCGCGTAAGTGATTGATTGAGGAAGGATTAAAATGGCGCGCCCTGAGAGATTCGAACTCCCGACCTTCTGGTTCGTAGCCAGACGCTCTATCCAGCTGAGCTAAGGGCGCCCCGATAAAAATAGTTTAACACAATCATCCGAGAGACCAAGCGGGTGCGAACTTTTAACCGTCTCGTTTCCGCCGCAACCCGCTTCATCTACGGTCTCAATCAAATCTTCGCTAATGTCTTTCACCCATTTTCAATTCAGGTATTTCCCCGAGTGATTTGCGATTTGCTGAAGAAGCATATTTTGTAGCGGAGTGCCAGAGCCCAGCAAAGCTTTGAGAAACGAGGCCCCAGTCCGAGGTTCGCGTCTGAAAGTTGGCGCTGGCAAAGGAGGAATTAGGTTTTGATCAACGGTGTGTCTCCGTGCCGCAGACTCACGACGCGTGTCGAAACGTGCGGCGAGGTCTGGGCTTACTGGCAATGTGGACGGCGCGTGGATGTTTCGCGAGTTCGCAACGTCAGCGCAGGCGGAATGTTTCTGGAAATAGACCAACCACTTGCGAAGGGTCAAACGGCGAATCTGCACTTCCTGGTACAGGAAGGTGCCATACAAGTCGACGCCGTTGTGCGCCGCTCTGCGCCGGGCGAGGGACTCGGCATGAAGTTCGTTGCGATTGAGAGAGCATGTGGTCAACATTTTGCCGAATTGTTGACGAGATTGCGCGCAGTTGAACGATCGCGGAACTAACGCCAGTTCGACGGAAATTCGACCCAAGCTGCGTCGGCCTGAATTCGACAGGCACTTAGTTCCAATGCAACTGGGCGAAGTGGGCGAGTTGGACAAAATCACGCAACGCAGCGTGGCGGTCTTCATACTGAAACTGTAGCTGCCGGAACTTCCATTCGCCATTCATGCGCTCCAGCGTCGCCGAGAATCGCACTGGCCGTTTGGAGTCAACAGAATACGTGTACCCCCGTGCCGCCACCCAAGCAACGTCCCCCGCCGACGAAACCTGGCAGTCATTAAGATCCAGGCGCAAATTGTCCCAATCCACCCAATCGTGACGAATCAGCTTCTTCACGTCGTCGTACCCGCGCACCCATTCGTTCGATTCGGTGCCAAGCAGGAGCACCTCGCCCTCGCGGGGGAAAAGGCGCCCCATGAAGGGGTCGAGCATCTGCACGTCGCGACGGTCATAACCAGCTTGAAATGCGTTCATCGTATTCATGACATCGGAACGTGTTGCTCCGGACGCATCGCCGTGTTTCGTGACGACGCTCGCTTCCACGATGGCTTCATTGGAAAAAATAAGCCGGCTGTTTGCCAGCCATCCAGCCACAAAACCAACCACGGCTGCGACGCAGATCGTGCTCCACTTCAGAAGCTTCTTCCCTTTTTCGTTTGCCACAGAGCCCCGAGAATCGTTGGATTTCGATCGCTCTTACTTTGCAAAAAGCGTCCAATGCGGACAACGGGAGAGAAGTACCGATTTTCAGCAAACAGGAATACTAGGCCTTTGAGTGGAAAGGCCGCCTTACGAAGACGAGCGTTCTAGCCAATTTATCCTAGTACCGGCTTTTTTCTGCGGTTTCTGGCCTTTAGTGCGCGATGCGCAAGGTTCCGGGATGCATTAAATCGCTCAATCCAGCTCTGCGGTCAATCCACTGAAACACGACCTGCTCGAACATCCATTTTCCGTTAATCCTCGCAAGCGTCGCAGTAACACGAATCGGCCGCTTATTCGACGAAAATTCGACGCGGCCGTTCAACGCCACCCAGGCAGTATCCCCCTGCGCTGACACCGTCGCGTCTTCGACGTTCAATTTGACGTCTCCCCACTTCGCCCAGTCATTTCGAATGAATTTGGAAACGGCGTCGAATCCGCGATTCCATTCATTCGCGTCAGCGCCAAATACTTGCACCGCATCGGTGTGCGGAAAAAGATCGGTCATATAGCCGTTGATAGCGCTAACGTCTCGTTTGAGATATCCGTCGCGGAGTGTGCGAAGCCTCGCGAGCACTTCTTGCCGCGTTGCGTCCGGCGCATCGCCGTGCGACGCCACGCCTCGCGCTTGCTCAACTTCGCCGGTGGAGATGCGCGCGCGGTTGCTCGTCAGCCAGCCTGCTACGAAACCAACACCCACCAGCCCCACCGACACAAACAGCCATCGAACCCGGTTGCCTGCAGTGCTACTCATGATGGAAGTCCTTGTTGTGTGCTTCAATCCCACGCCACAAAAGCAAGCTCATCACAACGATTGTGCAGACCTCGAATCCCGCGAGCGCCTTCTGATACCCAAAGTGTTCACGCAACGCGTACTGAATCAAGTTAGTCGGCGATGCGATCAAAACGCCCAATTGGTAGGCGAGTCCGGGCATCAGTCCGCGCGCGGCCGCGGCGGACAATTCATTCAAGTGAACCGGAATTACGCCCCACGCTCCCTGTACGCCCGCCTGCATCAAGAAGGCGCCGAGCACAAGCATCGGTACACCGCTGCCGTAGGCCCACAACGGAATTACACACAATGCCAGCAGTAGCGCAGCGAGCATTCCCTTTCTGCGCCCAGCCGCTTGGGAAAGATGACCAAAGATCACAGCGCCAACGACCGCGCCGAGATTTGCCAGAATCACGATATTTGCGCGAAGACTGTCGGAGACTTTGTGCACTTCCTTCAAGAAGTCCGGGTACAAATCCTGCGTCCCGTGCGACAGAAACATCATGAACGTCATCATCGCGACGAGATACGAGAACATCTTCCACTCGCGGCCGACCGTTTTCAAAACTTGGCCGGTGGTCTCCACACGATTTTCTTTCCACGCCGTGGATTCCGGCACCTTGGAACGAATGTAGAGAGCAAGCAGCGCGGGGAGCGCGCCAACCCAGAAGACCGGCCGCCAGCCCCAGTGCGGCAAAATTGTCTTGGCCGCAAGGGCCGCGAGAAGATTCCCGATGGGATAGCCGCTCTGCAGCAATCCGCTCAAAACGCCACGCATCCGCTTCGGCGCCGCCTCCATCGCTAGTGACGCGCCGACGCCCCACTCGCCGCCCATGCCAATTCCAAACATCGCGCGCAAAATCAGAAATGTCGTGAAATTCGGGGCGAATCCGCAAAGCAGCTCGATCAGGGAAAAATAAACGACATTGGCCATCAGGGGCACGCGCCGGCCGTAGCGGTCAGCCAGCAAGCCAAAGAGCAATGCTCCGAACGGGCGCATCGCCAGCGTGGCCCACGTCGTCAACACGATATCTTTTTTGGTTACGCCAAACTGATGGGCCAGCGTATCGAAGAGAAATATGACGACAAAAAAATCAAACGCATCCAGCGTCCAGCCAAGAAAGCCCGCGAGTACCGCGTGGTGGCTGGCGGTCCCCGCCGTTTTATCGGAAGAAAAACTTGCCATGGAAGCGCGCAGGATTATGCCACGATTTCCGTTCCGCTTGACGCATTCTCTTCGCGTCCTGCAAACTGCGCCATGCCCAAACGCCGCTCCAAAATCCCGCTGGTTTCCGTATCCGATTTCGAAGCCGCTGCAGAAGCCAAAATGTCCACGATGGCCCGCGAATATCTGCAAAGTGGCGCCGCCGATGAAATCACGCTTCGCCGCAATCGTTCCATCTACGATTCCCTGCTGCTCAAGCCCCGCGTGCTTCGCGACGTCAATCACCTCGACACATCGCTTACCCTCTTCGGCGCGAAACTGCAGCACCCGCTGCTACTCTCTCCGGCTGCCCATCAAAAACTTTTTTACAAAGACGGCGAATTAGCCGCCGCTGCGGGAGCAGCTCAAACGCAAACCATTTACACCGTAAGTTCCTTCTCCACCGTCTCCATCGAAGAAATCGCCGCCAGCACTTCACACACGTTCTGGTTTCAGCTTTACACGCCGCCCGATCGCGCCATCTCCGGTGACCTGATTCATCGCGCAGAAAAGTGCGGAGCCAAAGCGATTCTCCTCACCGTCGACACACCCGTGCTCGGCACCCGCAACCGTGAAATGCGCATTAACTTTCATTTGCCTCGTGGAATCATCCGCGAGAATCTGCGCAAGTACGGAGTAGGCCTCACGCGAGAGGCCCATTTCTCGCCAACCGGCGTCGCTACCACCGCACTCGACGCTTCTCTCACCTGGGAACACGTCGACTGGGTTCGCTCGCAAACCAAACTCCCGTTGCTTCTCAAGGGCATCCTCGCACCGGAGGACGCCAAACTTGCCCTGGACCACGGCGCCGACGGCGTAGTGGTTTCCAATCACGGTGCGCGCAACCTCGACACAACGCCATCCACATTGGAAGCGCTTCCCGGAGTTGTGGCCGCGGCCGGCGGGAAAATCCCGGTCCTCCTCGACGGTGGAATCCGCCGCGGTACTGACATCTTTAAGGCGCTGGCCCTTGGCGCCACCGCTACGCTAATTGGCCGGCCGTACGTTTACGGCCTCGCCGTCTCCGGATCAGCAGGCGTTGCTCGCGTCATCGAGATTCTTCTGTCTGAACTGCGCGCCGCCATGGCCCTTTGCGGTAGTCCGACACTCGGTTCCATCGACCGATCCGTCCTCTGGAATCACTTGCACGTCTAAGAAAATCGCGCACAAAAAAGCCCGGGCCGCTGGGGGCAGCGGCCCGGGTGGGGGTACAGCCTGAGGGGGGCTAAGGGAAACTCGTCTAATTTACTGTCTGCGTCGTCAGCTCGCAGAGGTTGCGCAACTCCTCGACCGTAAAGAAATATTCCTCGTGCATTCCAACCAACTCTTTGTGGCCATAACCGCTTTCCCGGGAGATCCTGCAGAGTTCTTTTTCCGTCATTCCCAACAGGGTCGCTGCCTTCGACTGGTTCACATACTTTGGTTCAAAAGTGTTCATCGCGAATCCTCAGGCGGGAATCAGCGCCATCGCGTCTTCTTCCACCGCCAAAATCATCGCTTTATAAATGTCGACGTCCCAGCCGTCTCCGATGCGCATACGGACCGTGTCGCCGCCGTCCTTCATAACTCGCCCGCGAAGTGGCACTTTGATGTCGCCCAGAGCCACTTGCAGCACCACTGCCTGTCCGATCCAAGGCTGGTATGCGATGTCCATTTACTCTCCCTCAAGAGGCGTACTGCCGACGAAGAGAGGATCGCGTTCGGCGTCACTTTCCGGCAATGGTACACAGAGGGTACCGGACTAGGAGAAAGGTACTGTTTCGCGTTTGAGCATGTTTTCCGACCCTGTTTCGCTCGCAGTACTTCTGTACCTGTATTTCAGGACGCCTCTCCCATTGGCCCAAACGTTGCCCTGTCACATCCTTGCACTCGTGAATTCGGAGTCCCCAATCCGCAGCAATGGTCCCGCGTGTCCCGCCGGGGAGTCTCGTCCGGGCATCGGTGTCGCACTCGGCGGCGGTTTTTCGCGCGGTTTCGCGCATCTTGGCGTCTTGCAAGTCCTCGAACAGAACCACATTCCGATTTCGCATATCGCGGGCACAAGCGTGGGCAGCATTCTGGGCGCAGCATACGCAAGCGGTGCTCCTCTCGCCAAAATCATGGCGACTTGCCGCGACATCAAATTCCGCGATATCGCGCGCTGGCGGGTTTCGCGGCTCGGCCTCGCGAGCAACCATCGCTTGTCCGATTTAATGGACCGCGTTTTCGCAGCTCGCACCTTTGAACAACTGCGCATTCCCATGGCCGTGGTGGCTACCGATCTGGCGACATTTGATCCTGTCGTTTTTACGCAAGGCCCGTTGGTCGATGCGATTCGCGCCAGCTGCGCTTTCCCCGGCCTCTTTGAACCTGTCGAGATCGGCACTCGCTGCCTGGCTGATGGAGGCCTCGTTGCTCAAGTGCCCACGGTCGCCGCGCGCCAGATTGGCGCAGACCGCGTCCTCGGAGTTTCAGTTGGAATTCAAGACGGCCGCAGCGGCGCCCCCAAAAACATCTTTCAGGTTGTAGCGCGAGCGGTGTGCGCAGCACAGAAGCATCAGCTCGAATCCTGGGAGCGCCACGCTGACCTGGTTCTGCGGCCGGATGTACAACATCTTGCGTGGGACGATTTCGAACGCGCCGGCGATGCCATCGAGGCAGGCGCCCTAGCGGCAACCCGAGCGCTCTCGCGCATTAAGAAATTGCTTGATCGCACTCCCGAACCCGAGGATTTGCTCCTCGCCGAGGCGCGCTCCCATCTTTGGCTTTCCGAGGCACACCGATGATCGGCCGCGCCTGGTGGTTCGCCGCTGTGAACGCTCTCGTACTTCTCTGGCACGAATGCGGCGAGGATTTGGCAGTTTTTTGCTACCGTATTACCAGGAGCGGCGCGATGTGGATACGCTCCCGGGCGGAGAACATAGCCGCCTCGTTTTGAGTGTGCTGGACGCGGCTAACTCTCTTTGGATTCCATCCTTCATTTTTTACGTTCTTTGTACACTTCAGAAGGCCTGAAACAACTCATTCAATGGGTTGGGCCAACGACGTTCTGTGCGATTGTGTCGGGCACACTCTTTGTCGAGACTGGTCTGTTTGTTGGCTTCTTTCTTCCAGGCGATTCCCTGCTCGTCACGGCAGGTATATTTGCCGGCCAGCAGGTAGTCCCCCTCCACTGGCTGCTTATACCCGGAATGCTTTGCGCCATCGTTGGCGATCAATTGGGCTACTGGATTGGGCGTAGCGCCGGCCCCGCTCTATACAAGCGGGAAGACTCGTTTCTTTTTCGTCGCAGCCACCTGCAGCGCGCACATCATTTTTATGAGAAGTACGGCGGCAGGGCGGTAATCTTGGCGCGCTTTATCCCGATTGTCCGGACCTTTTGTCCGCCCGTGGCCGGCGCAGCAAAAATGTCCTATTCGCGATATCTGCTTTTCGATATCTGCGGCGGCATTTTTTGGGTGGGCAGCATGGTCATGGGTGGTTATTTGTTGGGTTCGCGGGTTCCGAACATCGGCAAGTATCTTCATCTGGTCATCGGCACAATCATCCTGCTTTCGATTCTTCCGCCGGTAATCGGGCTGATTCGCGCTCACAAATCTGAGGGCCACTGACAGATGGCCGGGGCGCATCCGCAAATCCGGACCATCATTTTCGACATAGGGCGTGTCCTTGTTCGCGTGGACGTTTCTCGCGCCATGCAAAGCCTCGCACAGGGTATTTCCCTTTCACCGCAGGAAATCTGGACGGCCATCGAAAAAGATCCATGTTTTCAGGATTGGCAGGAAGGCCGAATTTCGCCGCGCGACTGGCACTTGCATCTTGCGAAGCGGCTCGGCGGCTCGCTCTCCTTCGAACAGTTTACCGAAGCGTGGAACCGCGCACTCGATCCTCAGCCCATTCAAAACAATTCTTTGTTCGAATCTCTTCGCAAGAATTTCCGGCTCGGCCTTTTATCCAACACCGATCCGATTCACGTCGCCCATCTCGAAACGACTTTCGATTTTTTCCGGTTCTTTCCGAAATCGACCCGCACTTACTCTTGCGCAGTCGGCTCCAGCAAACCCTCGCCGCTCATTTTCCGCGACGCTCTGAAGTCTCTCCGAGCCAAGGCGGAGTCTTCGGTTTTCATCGATGATGTGGAGGCCTACGTGAACGCCGCGCGTAACCTCGGCCTGCTGGGCATCCACTACCAAGACCCCAGCCAGCTTCGCACGGCGCTCAACGCTCTCGGCGCGAACCTTCCCGCATAGCCGGACGCGGCCCCGAAAGCGCTCCTCCCAAAATTTCAGAGTAAGTTTAATCTCCGCGTAAAGATTGCAGGGACTAGTACTGTGCCCATTCTCGTCACTCTTCGCTCTCTGTTCGGCTACCTGCCTATTTTCATGGACTTACCACCGCACTTACGGGACTGGCCCGAAGGACAGGTTTGGTTCTCCACTTGCACTTTTACGGTATACGAAGAGATTCCGCAGTAAGCAAGTGTAGTGGGGTGACAGCCGCAGAGCGGCTTACCCAGAAGAGGAGAAAGACCTAGTCATGGCCGACGAATATACAGAAACGAAGAGTGCGCCTTCCTGGCAGCTGCCCGCCATTGTTGTGTTGGGCTTGGTTGCCATCGGAGGTCTGGCATTTGGTTGGAACGCATCGACCAAACTCGATGCGACGAAGCAAGACGTTGCGACGCAGTTGAAGACCACGCAGTCCTCGATCGAGCAGGACATGTCCTCCCTAAAGGACCGTCTGATGCAGACCGAGAAGACCAATACTGACCTCCAGGGCGACCTGAAGGTTGTTACCGGCAAGCTCAAGATTACCCAAGGCCAGCTCAAGAAGGCGCGCGAAGAAGCCGCCAAGGCGAACGAGGAAACCACGGGTAAGATTTCGGCTCTCGACACTTCGGTCCACACCGAGCTCGCGACCAAGGCCGCGACCGAGGACGTGAAGAACGTTGACAGCAAGGTTGGCGTCGTTCGTACGGACCTCGATTCCACCCGCGAAGACCTCAAGATGGCCCGCAGCGAGATGGGCACGCTCATCGCGCGCAACCACGATGAGATCGACCAGCTCCGCCGGCTCGGCGAACGCGATTACATCGAGTTCACCGTCGCGGGCAAGAACAAGCCCCAGAAGGTCGGCAATGTCACGGTCGAACTCAAGGGCGTCAACGAAAAGAAGGGTCAATACAGCGTGAATCTGACTTCCGAAGACCGCCTGCTCCAGAAGAAGAACCGCGCCATGAACGAGCCTATCTTCTTCTACCTGCACGGCACCAAGATTCCACAGGAACTTGTCATCAATAAAGTTGGCAAGGACACCGTCAGCGGCTACGTCAGCATTCCCAAGGCGAATTCGGCTCCGGCCGCTTCGGCTTCCGCTTCTGGCAACTAACCAATTCAACCGAACGCCGGTTGGTACCGGCAAAGCAAGAGGGCGGCTCCGGCCGCCCTCTTTTTTTTGTCTTCAGTTGTAAGGTGTGTCGCTCTCGCTTCCCGTACAATGAACGGGGTGCCTCGGGAGGCTGCCTCCATTGTTCAGGTCCAAAATCGTCGTCTACTGTTCGGTTGACCCTTTCATATCCTCCCGCGGCAAGTTCCTGCATCAATTCGAAAACTTCCAATCTGAACTGGATGAGCGTGAAGTGCCGTGTGTCTGGCTCAGCAGCCGCTCGCGCCTTCAGCTTGACGATCCGCGCCGCCGGGTGAGTCATACGGAGCCGTTCGTTGCTGAAGGCGGCTGCGCAGTCTACATGCCGGAAGACTACTTCCACCTCAAATCCACGCAAACCGTCCGCCTGGGGCGTTTTACCTGCATTCCTGTCGCGCAGCAACTGCCTGCAGCCGAGGAGGCTCTGGAATCGCTCAGCGAGGAGTCCGGTGTGCCCGTGGTGCCTCTGCGTTCGCTCAGTCCGCGGGAACTCTCCCAGAACCTTGGCCTGCCGACCCACGAAGCTGAAGTCGTTCGCCAGCGCGACTTCGACGAGTTATTCTTTTTCGCAGGCGCAAGCGATGCGGATATCACGCGTTTCCGGTCCTTGACCGCAACCAAGAACTTCTCTCTCCGAGAACAGGGCGTGCTCTGGTCACTCGCACTCGGCGCCGATTTCCGCCGCTGCATCCGCGAGCTAGGCGATCTGTTCGATCGTTCCCTCCATGGCCACGCCCACCGATTCGCCATTGCGGAGCCGGCCGATGCAACTTCCATTTTCCATGCGTGCGATCGCGGTGTTCGCCTTACCGCATCGATAAAAGAAGTTGCCACTGAGTCGCCCGCGGCGGCCAGTTTTGTCGAGGCCGCCATCACCTCCCCGAATCTTTGGGAAACGGTTCTTTCCGCCATCGATTCGCGCCCCTGAGTCAGGCGGGAAACATTCTGTCTCTTCGCCCCACACTTTTTCACATTCCAATTCTCCGGTTAGCGGCATGCATCCCCTAAATTGCCTCTTTTCCCAATAATTTGCGCACTTTGGAGAGGTTTTGCGCTGCAGTGTCGCTGGCATTCGAATTGCACTTTTTACCCTGTCGTGGCGCTATGGACTCGTGGGAGTACCTCTCAAAGACCCTTCGAGTACTAGGAGATTTATACATGGCCTGGCTCATTCGCACCCTTCGCTTGCCCGCGCGAGAAACTCATACAAACCTCGCCCTCGCTATTTGCGTATTCCTGATGAGCCTGATGTCGCTCGGTCTGATTTGGCAAGCCCAAATCATCGCGGACCAGCGCGACGCCATCAAATGGCTCGAATCGCTAAAGTTCGGCAGCTAATTCTCTCGCCCGCCTTGCAGCTTTCTGTCCATCGATCGTTCATGCGTGAAATTTCCGCTCGACCCGCGCATCGCTCTCGACAATTTCTTCCCCATGTGTATTCTGTCTTCACAGGGGAATTCACCGACTAAGGGAAATGAAAATGAAGAAATGGTTTGCACTCGCGATTCTGGCTTCGATACCCGCAATCACCTTGGCTCAGTCACCGGGGTCGACGCCATCCACGAACTCCACCGATTCGACCGTTGCGCCGCAAAGCTCGTCAGCCAGCACGACAACTACGCATTCGCGGCATCATCGTCGGCATAGCCGCACCGGCCACCGCCACCATCACCGCCGGACGAAAGCTACCCCGCAATAGGGCCTGAAAACAAATTGGGGAGCCGGGCGGCTCCCCAATTTGCCTATTTGGCTGTATCGGTCCCGAAGCACCGCAAACTTTGCGTGCCGTTTCGGGTCGACGCGCACCGCAAGAGCGGTGTGATCAGCGTTTGTTCAGCTCTAAGCCCGGTGGAATCATTCCTTTTTCTCCGGAGCTAGTTGAGCTCACACCTCTAGCTACGCCCCCGCAATGTCGGCTGCAAGCGAAGAAACGGAGAAATCCGAAGATTTCTTGCACTGATTTTAACCCTGTGGAAATCGCCTCTTAGCGGCGTTCGGCGTTACTTGATGAACAGTGATTCTCGCAGCTGGTCACGCCCTACGAACGACTTGCTCGTCCTGAACCTGCTGAACAGTTCCTGGATTTCGCGATTCTGGTAAACGCGCTGCGCGGGACAGATGGGCGCCGCGGATATGACCTGTAGCGTATGGGAATCCGCCACCCGGTATCTCTGGAAAATCTCTGGTTTCTTGCTGTGAAACATCGCGAACACAATTCCTCCTGGCCGCAGGTACTCGGTTAAGCAAGCCACCGTCTGCTTGGCCACCGCTGGCTCCAGATAGTCCAGTATGTCCCAGAGCAGCACCGCGTCGAACGCGCCTTCCTTATACCGAAGATTCTCCTCGATAAACCGTGTCGCTCGGCCCGCCGGCGTTACGTCCACGGAATCGGACCCGTCCACGGCATTCTTCAGCCGTGCTTCTTCCTCGACCATAAACTCTTTCCACGAGCGCAGAAGGTCGTCGGAAGTCACGCGGAATCCGCGCTCGATGAAAAAGCTCAGCGTCGTTTGCCAGGCAGGTCCGAGATCAAGCATCGTCCCGCGCCCCAAGCCGTCCAAATTCCAGAGGAACTCCTTCAGCCCGTTCGACATCCGCGTCGTTTCTTGCATTTCAGGTGCCCTCGGCGCTCCCATAGCGCCGACGGTGCCGTTGGTCGGTGTCGCCCGTCCGCCAATCGGCATCCCCGACGCGGGCCGCGAAACATTGCGAGTCGTCCCCGCGCCAATTCCAATTCCGAGTTTGCTCAAAAGTCCCATTGCTAGATTGCCGTCCCCGCCGCTACGCTTCCGGCCCTCGCCGCGCTGCTGGCGGACTCGGAAGTCTTGCCTGCAGGCTTGCCGGCTTCTACTTTTCCGCGGAGCACTGCCCCATCTTCGATGGCCAGCCGGTCGGTTTGTACTTCCCCTACTACGTGACCCGTATTCCACAGCTGTACTCGGTCCCGCGCAATTAGCTTCCCCTGTACATCGCCGCGCACGATTATTTCTCGCGCATGAATGTCGGCTTTCACTTTGCCATTCGGCCCGACCGTTACGCTTCCTCCACTCATTTCCAGCTTGCCTTCCAGCACGCCATCAACGAACAAATCTTCTTTTCCTGTAACTTCACCTTTTATTTTTATTCCTTGACTGATGCACGCCGCCGCACGCGAGGAGACGGGCATGCTTGACGTCGTCGTAGAATTCGCTGCGTTTGAATTTCCAGCCGGTGCTGCTCCCGCGGGGGCTGTGGAAATATCCGAAACTCCCTGCGGCTTCGCGTCTTCTTTCTTCCACACGAGACACCTCGACCTAATTGTTGGTTTTTCGAAGTCGCATTCGAGTTCGGCTGGAGGGGACGCGACTCGCAATCGTGAAGATAATACAGGGTTTAGTCGATGTAAAGCAGAATAGGGGGAACCAAATCTAGCGTGTCGCGTGAATGGCTACACCATATATCGTGTCCGCCTAGCCCCGGCGTCCACAAGCAGTTGCGATGTCATATGCGTATCCTTCCTGCTTCGTAATTCCCACATCGCTACCAGCATGCCTCCCACTTCTCCCATAAATTGCTTGATCGACTTTCTTTTCTCGTACCAATGCTCCGGATCAAAATCTCCGTCGCGTGCTCCGGCCACACTCACCGCAATTTTCCCGGGAAATACTCTCCGGAAAATATATCGTGTTCGTCGCGTGTGATAATTGGACGTCACAATAATCACACGCTTCCAGTTTTTCTCGGTGGCGAGTTTTGCCAGCACTTCCGCTTCTTCCCGCGTGTTTTCCGCGTCGTGTGGAACCCGCAATATTTTCTCTTTCGGTACGCCCCGCTCGATCAAGTCGTGCTCCATCAATTCACCGACGCCCGCGTAGGGCCGCAGCCTTACTCCGCTCGCAACAACGAGCGGCGCTAATCCCTGCCGGTAAAGCTCCGCCGCACGCGTCGCGCGATCCGCATAAAAATTGTCGATGCTCAACTCCACGATCGCATCCGACTTTTCAAGGGGGTCTTCGACAAGCCAGTTTTCGCCGGCAAAGCGCAGCAGCGGATGCCGCGCCAGATAAAGCGTTCCGAACACCAGCACGAAGCACAGCAATCCAATCAGTTTCGCTGTGATTCCGCCCTGCTCACGATTGGAGAACCTCTTCATGAACCCGGATCCACCGATCGTAAATACTCGGCCGCCTGTTCCGGAAGCACTGCATTAAAGTACGTCTCTTTGATGCTGTACGATTTGCTCCGGCTTTCCACGATGGGCAAAATCTCGATGTGCCAATGAAAGTCGTCCGCCAGCGTTTTCCAGTACCCGGCAAGCTCTCCCTTTTTGTTCCGCGTGTTTGGCGCAGTGTGCACGACCAGGTGATACGCCGGTGCAAATTTGTCCAATCGCCTCAACACTCTACCCAGCAATGCCGCCAACTGCCGCCGGTTTGCCCCTGGTTTCGGCGCCTCAAACAGATGATTGTGTCGCCGGTGCAAGACCCAGATTTCATACGGCACACGCGCCGCATACGGGCACAACGCGTAATAGTCGCCCTGCACGTCCACGATCCGCTTACCTAGCTTCTCTTCTTGCCGCACGATGTCGCAAAAAACGCACCGCTCCTTTTCGCGGAACCATTCGCGGGAAGCGCGCAACTCATACTTGATACGCCGCGGCACAAAAATCGTTCCCGTAACTTCCGAGTGCGCGTGCGGCCATTCTTCGCCAGAGAGCACGCCCTGATTCTTGTAAACCGTCACATGCTTCAGGCGCAGATCCTTCTTCAAATCCGCCACGCGCGTTGCCCACACCCAAACCACTCGCTCGATCTCTTCGTCGGTCAGTTGCGACAGGCGCTTGTTGTGATCCGGCGTTTCAACCACTACTTCGTGCGCGCCCACCGGTCCCATCTTGTCGTAGATTCCGTCCGCCCGCCGCCCCGCTTCACCCTCAATCCGGTACAAAGGGTCGGGATGCGGTACAACTCGCACCTGCCATGGCCCGTCCGCGGGCCACGATAGAATCGTCTGCTGCTTGTCAATCGCCGGCTTTTCGAACGGACAATTGGTCTCATCGCTCGCTTCGCGATGCCCCAACACTACCCAGCTTTGCGTAATCGGATCTCGTCGGATTTCCATTCGCTTTGTGCGAGCTCTCTTTTCCGCTTAGGTTCGGTGCGTTCGGTAGTTTGTTTCCCCACCCCATCCTTGTCAAGCAACTGCCCTTTCGCATGCTATTCTTTTTTCGCGTGCCCACCGATCTCAATTTCATGCAGCTCGCTCTCGACGAAGCCCGCGCCGCCGCTGCCGCCGGAGAAGTCCCCGTCGGCGCTCTTCTCGTCTGCGAAAACAAAATCGTCGCGCAATCCGGAAATCGGACCATTCGCGACAACGATCCCACCGCTCACGCCGAAATCGTTGTCCTCCGTGAAGCCGCCCACGTTCTCGACAACTACCGTCTTTCCGGTACCACGATGTACGTCACGCTTGAGCCATGTGCGATGTGTGCTGGCGCCATGGTCCAGGCCCGTGTCGCAAAACTCGTTTGCGGTGCTGACGACCCTCGTGGCGGCGCAGTCCGGTCTTGTTTCGAAGTCCTCTCTCACCCGCGCCTGAATCACCGCGTCGAAATTGTCTTTGGAATCCTCGCCGACGAATCCTCGGCGCTCCTCCAATCCTTCTTCGCCGCTCGCCGCTGATCCCGCCGCGTAGAACTGCAGGGGCCGCTCTGAAGCGGCCCGCGATGGCGGCACACCGCGCAACTCCCAAATTGTTGAGGTTCACTTGAATCTGTTAGAATCGAGATTACTGACTGCGGAGAGGTGACTGAGCGGTTGAAAGTACTCGCCTCGAAAGCGAGCGTGGGGGAAACTCCACCGTGGGTTCAAATCCCACCCTCTCCGCCATAATTTCTTTGTAGCCCGGCGAACGTGTTTATAAATCTGCACGACACGGCACTGCCCAGGCCCCTAGAAATTCCCGCTGCATCGATAACATCCTTGAGCTTTTCTTGATAGTCGCAGACGGCGGTTTCGCGCTTACCATTGCCAGTCCAGAAGTACTTCGTCTCTGTGATTCGCGTGGTTTCGATCCCTCGTCAGCGTGTTTCTTATCGCTCTTTGGATACTGACCCATTTTGGAAGGCCCTTTGACTTTTAGGCCCCCGCGCCACTGTGTTGGCGTGTGCCGCACCTCATCATCTTTGCCAAAAAAATCAGGTCCAAGCCTGGGCTCAAAAGGTTTCCATGAAACGTTAGGAGGGTTTTTCGCACTACCCTGCAAATGAGGTAACGGTTAGCCATGTTTAGTCATGCCTCGCCTTATTCCGCAAACAATGTGGAAGACTATCTTAAAACGCGCGTGGACTTTAAGACGGAGGCGTATCGCGCGAAGGGTGAGCACTATCGCTTGGGCTACTTGACCATGGCCTGCACATCTGCGGTAGCTGCCGCCACCGTCCCAGTCCTGATCAATTTGGAGGGAGTGCCTCCCATCTTCCCGACGCTACTCAGTCTTCTCGTTACCATCCTAGTCGGATTTGAAGGCATCATTCACTTTCGAGAACACTGGAAGAACTACGACTTAATGAAATCTTTCTTGCGCCAAGAGGCATGTCTGTTTCAGGCTCGCGCGGGTACCTATCGGGGCCGGGATGAAGGCGAGGCGTTTGTGCTTCTGGTCGAGCGCGTCGAGGATGCGATTTCCAAAGAACGCGCGCAGACAATCCAAATGAGAACCGGGAAAGAGCCGGACGCCCATCCATCGGAGGTAAGAGCAACGACGGGTTCAACAACGACAGGCGAAACGAAATAACTCGGGAATAATTCACCGGTCAAGTTTCCCTGCGGGCCACTGCGCGCCAATCAAATCAGAATATACGCAGTACCGGGGATGAACAGCTTCGTTGCCTTTTCGTTCTGATAAAAGCATCAATTTCGTACCGGGTCTCCTGTCTTTATCTACCATTACTCGCATCGATTCTTCGAACTCTCCAATTAAAAATCCGCGGACATCTTCGCCCGCGGATTTTTCACGCCCTTAATCTGTCACTTGCTCTCAGAAATGGCAGCTCGCCGCTCCGCGCTTCTCCAAATACCGCTGGTGATATTCCTCGGCCTTCCAGAATGTTCCCGCCGGCGTAATTTCCGTCGCGATCGGCTTGCGAAAGTTTCCACTAGCCTCGAGCGCCGCCTTCGACTTCTTTGCCACCACTTCCTGCTCGGGCGAATGGAAGAAAATCGCCGTCCGGTACTGCGTCCCAGAATCCGGTCCTTGCCGGTTCACCTGCGTCGGATCGTGCATGTGCCAAAACGCTTCTACCAACGTCTCGTATTTCACCTTCGCCGGATCGAAGGTCACTTGCACCACTTCCGCGTGCCCAGTCGTATCGGTGCAGACTTCCTTGTAAGACGGATTTTCCGTCTTCCCCCCGCTGTATCCCACCAAAGCGTCCTCAACTCCCGGAATCATCCGGAACTTCTGTTCGACTCCCCAAAAGCATCCCGCGCCAAACGTTGCCAGTTCACTCATGTTCCTCTCCTTCTTTGATTCTAACCCTTTCTTCTTCTCTACGAACTCTGCATAACGCGTTCGCATTAACTCTTCGTTCTAAATTTTCACCGTTCTCAGCCGCAGCGCATTCGCGATCACCGACACGGAACTGAAACTCATCGCCGCGCTCGCAATCATTGGGCTCAACAACAGCCCCAGCCACGGATACAGCACACCCGCCGCAATCGGTATTCCAATCGCGTTATACAAGAATGCAAACCACAAATTCTGCTTTATGTTTCGAACCGTCGCCCGGCTCAACCTCCTCGCCCGCACGATTCCCTGCAAGTCCCCTTTCACCAGCGTAATCCCAGCACTCTCTATCGCCACATCCGTTCCTGTCCCCATCGCGATTCCCACGTCCGCGGTAGCCAGCGCCGGTGCATCATTCACCCCATCGCCCGCCATCGCCACGATTTTCTTTTCGTCTTTCAATCGCCCGACGATCCCGGCTTTCTCTTGTGGACGCGCACCAGCCTCGAATTTCGTAATTCCCAGCTCTCGCGCGACCTTCACCGCCGTCTCGCGCACATCTCCGGTCACCATCACCAATTCCATCTTTTCTTCACGCAATTGGCGCAGAGCTTCAGGAGTAGATTCCTTCACAAAATCTGCCAACACGATGACGCCAATCGCTTGCCCGTTCGCCGCCACAAGAACAAAACTGGAAGAATGGGCTCCGTCGATGCCATAACTCAGATTGATGGCCTGGCTTCGCGGCGCCTCGCTGACCCCGTTTTCCTGAAGAAACCTGGCGCTCCCTACGAGAACGCGCTCACCGTTTATGGTGCCTTCCGCTCCACCACCTGGCGTCGCTCGAAAGCCTTCTACCTTTGCCAACGCCACACCAGTCTCTTGCGCAGCTTGCACGATTGCTCTGGCCAGTGGATGCTCGCTCACCTGTTCAACGCTGCCCGCAAGCCACAGCACTCCGTCCTTGGTGCGACCCACGCCTTCCACCACACCGGCCGTCATCACTCGAGGCTTGCCCATCGTCAGGGTCCCCGTTTTATCTACGACGAGCACGTCCGCCTTCGCCAGCGTCTCCAGCGCCTCCGCGTTCTTCACCAACACTCCCGCTCGCGCCCCTCGCCCCACCGCCACCATCACGCTCATCGGTGTCGCCAGTCCCAACGCGCATGGACACGCAATAATGAGCACGGAAATCGCACTCACCAGCGCATAAGCAAACCGCGGCTCCGGTCCCACCATCGCCCAGACCACAAAGGTCACCGCAGCAATCGCCACGACTACCGGCACAAAAATTCCCGCCACACGATCCGCCAGCTTCTGCATCGGCGCTCGACTCCTCTGCGCCTCGCCCACCGATTTCACAATCTGCGCCAGCATCGTTTCATTTCCAACGCGCTGCGCTTCCATCACAAAACTTCCGCTCGCATTCAACGTTCCACCCGTCACTTCATCGCCCGCGCGTTTCTCCACCGGCATCGGCTCGCCCGTCAGCATGGACTCATCGACCGCGCTCGCGCCTTCCCGCACAATTCCGTCCACCGGCACACGCTCCCCCGGCCGCACGCGCAACAAGTCACTCCGCTGCACGCCAACCAAGGGAACGTCCTTCTCTTCGCCGGTGCCGCCAACCTGATGCGCTACCTGCGGCGCAAGATGCAGCAGTTCCCGGATCGCCCCAGCCGTCTTTGCCCGCGCGCCGAGTTCCATCACTTGCCCTAATAGCACAAGCGTCGTAATGACCGCCGCCGCTTCAAAATAAACCGGCACCGCGCCGCTCATCCCAGCAAACGATTTCGGAAACCATCCAGGAAAGATCGTCGCCACCACGCTCTCCAAATAAGCCGCGCCGGTCCCCAATCCAATCAGTGTGAACATGTTCGGGCTGCGATTCACAATCGACGCGCAAAATCTCTCAAAGAATGGCCATCCTCCCCACAACACCACCGGCGTAGCCAAAACAAATTCAATCCACCGCATCGCCTCCATCGAAATTCCGAAACTAAATCTTTCCCCAAACATCCCCAACAACAAAACCGGCAAGCTCAGCCCCGCGCTCACCCAAAATCGCCGCCGCATCGAAACATATTCCGGATCGGGCCCGGCCACCGCCACCAAATCCTTCGGCTCCAGCGCCATCCCGCACTTCGGACAACTCCCCGGCCCTATCTGCACCACTTCCGGGTGCATCGGACACGTATACCGAATCCCCGCCCCGGCTGTTGTCGGGTTCTTTGTAGAGGCCGCCTTCTGAGGCGGGCTCTTCGCGGCGTCTGCGATGCGCCGACCACTCTTCTCGACCGTGCTCGCCCTCCCCGCTTTTACCTCCCCAATCGAAACCAATCCCCCGCCATGCCCCATCTCGTAGACTCCCTCGGGCACTTTTCCACGCAAATACCTCTTCGCCTCTTTCTCAAACTTCGCCGCGCAACTCTTCGCGCAAAAGAAATACTTCTTTCCTTCAAATTCCACCGTCGCCGCCGCTTTTTCCGGCGCGACGCTCATTCCGCAAACTGGATCCCGTTCCACCATTCCCCCCAGATTTACCGCCCCAGATCTCAATCCACATTTTCAAATTTTGGTTCTTGTTACTTCTCGGTGCGGTCTGTGACTCTGTGGCAAATCCCTCTTTCCGTCCCGCTTTCTGCCGCGCCTCACCGCTGCTGCAAGTCCATCAACCCCAACAACTCCTCATACATCGCCTCTTTTTCTTCGCTTTGCCCACTGGCGATCGCCTTCGCCGCGCAGTGGCGCATATGATTCTTCATCAAGTTCCGCGCCACGCCCCGCAGGGCCTCCTGCACCGACGCAATCTGCACAATCACATCCGCGCAGTACCGGTCCTCCCCGACCATCTTCTGCAGCCCGCGAACCTGCCCCTCAATCCGCCGCAATCGCTTCTGATTCGCTTCCTTAATCTCGGGGTCCACGCCCGCCGCATTCTTTGCCGTTCCGCCGATACGCCTCATCGTAAATACCCTCTCCCCCTATATATACCCCTATCCCCTATCCATGTCAAACCGCGAGTCTTCAATGCGCCCCACCCAGCGCCTGTCACTCCGACCGGAGTAGCGCGCCTTTTCTTGCTTGCTGTTAGCGCGCGGCCCTGCGCATTGGAGGAGCATCTTCTTCGACGGCCGCGACGAGCACCACTCGCCTTTCTCCACCCTGCGTCCAGGTTCCCCACTTCCCCTTTTTGCTATAATCCCTCCATGACACTCCTCGAAGCCAAATTCGAACTCCAATCCCCGCTCACCCACGACCAGCTGCGTTCCCTCGGAGAATTTGCCAACACCTATGGCCTCCGCCGTTTCCAAGTCGACGACTCCAAACGCCATATCTCGTTCGAATACGACGCCTCCCGCCTCCGCGAAACTCAAGTCACCCACGTCCTCGGCCAGGCCGGCATCCCTGTCCTCCGCCGCCTCAACTGATCTCTCTGACCGGCGTGCGCGCGCAAGCGGCTGTCATCCCTCGCGCATCCACGAAGATGCGCGAAGGACCTCAACGTTTAAATCGATTGGATTTACCGGGCCGGCGAAGAAACGCCAGACTAACAACCTAAGACTTCCGGCTCCCCCAAAATCAAGCCTCGCCTTTGTGCCGTAAGCTTCGGTGTTCAGTCTCAGAACATCCTTTACACTTTTCGGGGACGTAGGGTTGAGTAAAAAAAATGGGGCCCCCGATTGGGATCGGGAGCCCCGAAAGGTGCATCTCATTTCCAGCGTCGTTTTCACACCGGAGCGTGGGGTCATCCACCCTTAGCATCCCTCTCAGAGGTAGGTGGAACGATCAGCGAAAACCGGCAAGCAAGCCCCTTCCCCCTCGCTTTGCCAATCTTTTAGACCGTCTACTGAGACGCACCCAACATCTCTTCTTTATGCAAACGCTGCGCCATCACTATCACCATGTGCCGTATTTCCCTATCTAGCTGTAAACAAGCCCCTTAACGATTCCCCCGCCTGTTCAGTTTTGCTCCGCTCCGGCCCGGGAGTTTCGTTTCGGAACTCACCTGGTCGCTTTTGGGAATCCTCTCACGCGGCGTTTCTTACGCAGTCCTATTACTACCCCGTTCTAGGACCTAGGTAACAAATCCCGCTAGCCCGACTGCGCCAGTGGTTTTTTGTTCAGCCCGGCGCAAACTCCCTCCATGATCGCGCGCCTCCCACTCGACTCCCTTCTCCGCCGCGCCTTTCTATGGTTCACATTTTTCACCGCGATCTTGCTCGCCTCCGCTCTCATCCTTCGCGCAGACACGCCCGGCGCCACGCGCTCCGTCCCCGCCGGCGGTTGCTACTGCAAATGCGCTCACTCTAAGACGAAATTAGGTTGCACAAAGATGTGTGAATTGCCTCGCTACGCTTCCCGCTGGTGGGCCACCACCTGCGCCAAGCCCCGCGCCTCTTCCCCTGCCGACAACCACGGCGCTGGCCCTCGCCTTCCGCATCCCGACCGCGCCGAACGCGCCAGCAACTAACTCAGCTGTCTCAAAAGTTCTTTCGCCTCTTCAACTCCGGCTTCGCTACACCGATTTGATCTCACAACAGTCTTTAGGTATCGAACCGCTTTAGCTGGGTTATTTTTGACCGCAAGATCGTATTTCGCAATTTCAAGACTGGACTCATCATCCCTAGTCGCCACTGCCTTCTTGAACCACCCGAGAGCTTGAGCGAATTTCTTTTCGTTCCGCCACATCACTCCGATGTTGTGTGCAGCCGACGCGCTTCCTTGTTTGTACGCTCGCTTGTACCAATATAAAGCCGCAGCTCGATCGCAGCGCACACCGCTGCCCGCTTCGTACAGATTTCCCAAATTTAGCTGACAACCAGAATCGCCAGCTCTGGCGCCAGCGAGATATATTTGAGCAGCCCTCCGCACGTTCCCCTTGTCTTCTTGTCTCGCCGCAAGAACAAAAAGCTCGTCGGACTGAGCCAACTTAGAATGTCGGGATGATTCTCGCAATTTGGCCATGGGAAGGCGCTCTCTATGCGATTGGAAGCATTTCTTAGGATGCAGAAAACTACTTAACCACGGCAGCGGCAAACTGGTCTGTCTCTGTAGCCAAGGCCTCACTCAAGAGTTGCTCCACTATCTCCATAATTTCAAAAATCGCGCGATTGTTCTGCGCCGCCACATTCTGCCTGAACTCCGAAAGCTTCGCTGTCTCCAGCATCTGCTGAACTCCGCTCAATACATTCCCAAAACTCTCCAGCACCACACCCACTTTCTTCTCTTTAACCCATTCCGTATTAAACCGCTCCTGCGGCAACGTCCACGAATTGCACTCCACCAGCACCGGCAACCCCCGCTGCATCGCCTCCGCAATACTCCCCGGCCCAGGCTTGCCAATCATGAAATCCGCTGCTCGCATCAACTTATGCACCTCTTTCGTAAACCCCAGCACTGCCGTCCCAATGTTCCACTTCTTCGCCTTCAAACGTGCCGCCAATTTCTCATTCTTCCCGCAAATCAAAATCAATTGCACCGGCAAGCGCGCCGCATCCAACTTCTCCACAATCTCGTACATCACCTTCGACCCAAATCCGCCAAACAACACCATTGCCGTCGGCAAATCTTCTCGCAATCCCAACTCGCGCTTCACCGCCGCCGCATT